>MDTD01021724.1_pt1 | contig 21015 bp, 10 predicted proteins | sample 811221 | NCBI WGS metagenome assembly MDTD01 (sample SAMN05326646, study PRJNA326480) | marine metagenome | isolation source: seawater | place: Pacific Ocean: South West | collected 2011
AACACCTCGTCGGTGGAGATGTGATGGAAGCGGAACCGCTCCTTCTTTTCCCCCGTGAGGTCCTCCCAGTGCGCCCGGGCGGCCTTGAGCAGGCGGAACGTGCCCACGATGTTGGTTTCGATGAAAACCTCCGGCCCGTCGATGGAACGGTCGACATGGCTTTCGGCGGCCAGGTGCATGAGCACGTCGATCGCTTCCTCGCGCAGCAGGTCGCGGATTTTCGCCTCGTCGCAGATATCGGCTTCCACGAAGCGGTAATTGTCCTGCGCCTCGATGGATTTCAGCGATGCCAGGTTGCCCGCATAGGTCAGCTTGTCGACATTGACGACCCGGTTGTCCGGGTTGGCGGCCAGGCGCCGGCAGACCGCCGAGCCGATGAATCCGGCGCCGCCGGTGATCAGGAAATTCATGGCTCAATCCTTGGAATAGGTGAATCCGGTATCCGTCTCGGCCAGCAAGGCCGCGTCCTTGTCCTTCTGGGACAGGATGACGGATGCGATGTCGACCGGCCACTCGATGCCGATATCGGGATCGTCGAACCGGATCGACCGGTCATGATCGCGCGAATAGAGCGCGGAGACCTTGTAGAGGAACTGGGTATCGGGTTCGAGCGTCACGAAGCCGTGGGCAAAGCCTGCCGGCAGGTAGAGCTGGTTCCACTTTTCCGCGGACAGTTCGATGCCCACCCATTTGCCGTAGGTCGGCGATCCCTTGCGGATATCGACGGCAACATCGAAGACCGAGCCGGAAACCACCCGCACCAGCTTTGCCTGGTCGAAGGGCGGCAACTGGTAATGCAGGCCGCGCAGGACGCCGACCTGCCTGGAGAAGGAATGGTTGTCCTGCACGAAATCGGCATCGATGCCGTTCGCCTTGTAGACAGTGGCGTTGTAGACCTCGGAGAACCAGCCGCGATCGTCACCGAACTTGTCGGGGACCACCTCGATGACGCCGTCGATGGCGAGCGGATTGAAGGTCGGCATCAGGTCATCTCCTTCACGCGGCGGCGCAGGTACTGCGCGTAGTCGCCCTTGCCAAGCTCGTCTGCCCGCCGGAGCATCTGTTCCGCGTCGAGCCACTTGTTCTCGAACCCGATCTCCTCGAGGCAGGCGATCTTGTAGCCCTGGCGATGCTCGATCGTGCGCACGAAGGCCGCCGCCTCGTGCAGCGAATCCGGTGTGCCGGTGTCGAGCCATGCATAGCCCCGGCCCATGCGCGCAACGGTCAGGTCGCCGCGCGTCAGGTAGGCGCGGTTGACGTCGGTGATTTCCAGTTCGCCGCGGGCCGACGGTTTCACGTCGGCGGCGATGTCCACGACGTCGTTGTCGTAGAAATAAAGCCCCGTGACCGCCCAGTTGGACTTGGGTTCCCTGGGTTTTTCCTCGATGTCGAGTGCGGTCCCGGTTGTCGGGTCGAACTGCACCACGCCATAGCGTTCCGGATCATTGACATAGTAGGCAAAGACGGTGGCGCCTTCGGGCTTGGCCGCCGCCTGGCGGCAAAGTGCCGGAAGCCCTGCGCCATGGAAGATGTTGTCGCCCAGGACCAGCGTGCAATGGTCCTTGCCGATGAAATCGCGCCCGATGATGAAGGCCTGCGCCAGGCCTTCCGGGGCGGGTTGCACGGCATAGCTCAGTTCCACGCCGAAGGCGGAGCCGTCGCCAAGCAGTTCCTGGAACACCGGCTTGTCGCGCTCGGTGGAAATGACCAGGATTTCGCGGATGCCGGCCAGCATGAGGACCGACATCGGATAGTAGATCATCGGCTTGTCATAAACCGGCAGGATCTGCTTTGACGCCGCGATTGTCATGGGAAACAGGCGGGTGCCACTGCCGCCTGCAAGAATGATGCCCTTCATGGGAATTTGCTCTTTCTTCTTATACTGCCCGGCGGTGCCGCACTGCCCCTCGTGCACCCCGGTCAGGGTTCATGGAAAGCCCCAGCTTTCTTAAGCCCGCGCCCTGCATAGAAGAACCCGGCGTACGTCTCAACCCTTGCCCCCGCACGCCGGTTTCCGTTTTTTCCGCCTTGGCCGGATCTTGCCCCTTGTATCCGTCCCGTTACCCGGCCTTGAGAGACATGCCGGCGATTTCAGTCGCCGCGAAGCGATAGATCGCCTGGCCGTTGGCCGAGAGATCGCCCATCAGGTTGACGCCCTTCTGGTCCCAGTTGTTGGTGAAGTCGCCCAGCAGGATGCCGGCCTTTCTCTCGTCTGCGGGCAGTTCGAGCACCGCTCCGCTCTTGAATACGATGACAACGGTAACCATGGAATTCTGCTTCCTTCTTCTTCGGATGGTTTGTGCGTGAATGCCTAATTCAATAATTACTTAACCCAAGGGCAGGTCTTTGTGAACAAAGCCGCAGATGCACGTGTGATGACCGGCACAATTTGGTTGATGCCATGTTGTTGCACTGCAACACAACAGTGTCTGCCCGGTCTTTAGCCATGCGGCTTCACCGCGTAAAAAAGCTCCCGCCCGGTTACCCGGACGGGAGCCTCGATTCGACCGCATCCGCTTCCCCCGGCCTACAGGACGAAGTCGCCTGAAGAAATGCCGAGGCTGGTGCCCAGCAGTTCAATGCGGAAATCGGCCAGTCCGTCCCCGTTCACATCGCCTTCGATGAATGTCAGGCCGAGATATTCGAAGGACCGCAACTGCCCGGCGGAACCTGTGAAGAAGCTGCCGACATAGGTGAAGGCCTGGTTCCCGGCCAACCCCGTATTGGCGTCGATGGCCGAGACGTCGAAGACATCAAGCCCGTTCTGGAAGTCCTGGATGCGGTCGCGGTCCGCATAGAGCAGGCCGGAATCCTGCACCGCCAGGTAGGTGAACCGGTCACTGTGATTGCCGCCATAGATGACATCCCTGCCTTCCCGGCCACGCAGTATGTCGTTGCCGTTGTTGCCGAGCAGGATGTCGTCGCCATCCGCCCCGTCGAGCAGGTTGACCTGTGCCGAACCGATCAGCCAGTCGTCATGATTGGATCCGAGCACATTCTCGAAGCCGCTGATCGTGTCGCCGGTGGCATAGCCGCCATTGGCGGTGTTGCCGCCCAGGAAGATGTCAACGCCGGCATTGGAGTCCGTGTAGTAGAGCGTGTCGAAACCGGCGCCGCCATAGAGGTCGTCGGCGCCGGCGCCGCCGCCCATGGTGTCGTTGTTGTTGCCGCCGTAGAGGCTGTCGTCACCGCCGCCGCCATAGACGCCGTCATTGCCGTCGCCGCCATAGATGGTATTGGCGGTGGTGCCACCCTCGAACAGGTCATTGCCCGAATTGCCGTAGATGTTCTCGAAGCCGAAGAAGTCGCCGGCCGCGCCGCCATAGCGGTTCTGCATGTAGCCGTCGGTGATGGAGGCCTCGATCGCCGTCGAACCGTAGAAGTAGATGCTGTCGGTGTCATTGCCGCCATAGAAGTCGTCGAACGTGTTCAGTCCGCCATAGACATAAACGAGGTCGTTCCCGGCATCGCCATGGAAATCTTCGCTGTCCTGGGTGCCACCGGAGTAGAAGTAGTCCGCTGCATCGCCGCCATAGGCAACGCCGCCACCGTCGCCGACGGCCAGATAGTCTGTATCGGCTCCGCCGTAGATGTAATCAAATCCGCCGCCCGAATAGAGCGTGTCGGAACCGCTGTTGCCGTAGAAGTTCTCCGAACCCGTGCCGCCATAGAACAGGTCGTTTCCGGAACCCGCATAGACGTTCTCGAAGTCCTGGAATGCCAGGTCAGTGGCGAAGCCGCCATACCGGTTGTCGACTGTCCCGCTGGTTCCGTTGAAATAGAGGGGGGTCGATCCGTAGAAATAGGCGGTATCGCTTCCGGTTCCGCCATAGTAGTCGTCGTACTGGTTGATGCCTCCATAGGTGTAGACGGTGTCGTTGTCCGCGCCGCCATACATGTATTCGCTGTCCGTGCCACTATAGAGATAGAAATAGTCCGAACCGCTATTGCCGGACATGTAGGCGCCGTCACTGCCGCCATAGAGATAATCGGTGCCGGTGCCCCCATAGAGGCCGTCATAGCCGGAGCCGCCATAGAGGAAGTTGGTATTGCCGCCGCCATAGAGAAGGTCGCCGCCGTCATTGCCGTAGAGCGAATTGGAGGCGCCGGTGTCGCCGTAGACGGCATCCGCGCCGCTGCCGCCGAAAACGGTTTCGATGTCATAGAACTGCAGGTCGGAGGCGAAGCCCCCGTAGCGGTGGTTGAGCGTGTTGTTGTTCATGTCGATGAGGACGGCGGTCGAGCCGAAGAAATAGGCATAATCGGTGCCCCCTCCGCCATAGTAGTCGTCGTCGATATCCAGCCCGCCATAGGTGCGGAACGAGTCGTTCCCGGTGCCGCCATAGGCATTTTCGTTGTTGTAGCCGGAATAGAAATACATGGTGTCGCCGTCATCGCCACCATACATGTTGCCGCCATCGGCGCCCGCAGCCAGCGTGTCGTTGCCCGCGCTGCCGTAGAGGTAGTCGAAGCCGCTGCCGCCATAGGCGGAATCGGAGCCGCCATTGCCGGTAAAGTTGTTGCTGTTGGAATCCCCGTAGAAGAGGTCGTCGCCAGATCCGGCATAGATGACCTCGATGTTCCAGAAGTCGAGGGCCGTCGAGTAGCCGCCATAGCGGTAGTTCAGTGTGCCAAGCGATCCGGCGACGAATGTCAGCGACGAACTGCCATAGAAGTAGGCATAGTCCGTGGCGCCGGAGCCATAGTAGTCATCGAACTCGTCGATCCCGCCATAGGTGTAGAAGTAGTCGGTCGATGCACCGCCATATCCGTCTTCGTTGTTGGTGCCGCCGTAATAATAGAAATTGGTCATGATGGTCGCCTTTCCTGTCATCCCGTCCCGCTGTTTGGGCAGTGGGCGCCGGGGAGGTGTGGCGAACCGACAGGTCCTTCAGTCCAGTAGGCGAATGCTCAAGTAGCCCGGAAAAAAGCATCTACCGGTACCGGACGCTTGTCCGGAACGGCTTGCGTGATTTCCAATTCTATCCTGATGTCATGGCGGGGCTGCTTGGCATATCGCACCTGCCGGTCGCTGCGTGGATAGCCCCTTAGAAAACCATATCACAGATCACAAGAAGTTCAAACATTGCCCTGCATCCGGGAAAAAAAGCCCGCCCGGTTTTCCCGGGCGGGCTCTGTTCACGATGATCGGGCCTTGGCCCGTTCGGACCGGGATTACAGGATGAAGTCGCCGGCCGAAATGCCCAGTCCGGTGCCCAGCAGTTCGATGCGGAAGTCGGCGGCGCCATCCCCGTCCACATCCCCCTCGATGAAGGTCAGGCCGGAGAACTCGTAGGACCGCAATTCGCCCGCCGTGCCGGAGAACGAACCGCCGACATAGGTGAATGCCTGGTCGCCGACCGTTCCGGTATCGGCGTCGAGCGCCGCCAGGTTGAAGCGGTCGAGTCCGTTCTGGAAGTCCTGGATGCGGTCGCGGTCGGCAAACAGCAGGCCGGTATCCGACATGGCCAGGTAGACGAACGTGTCGCTGTCGTTGCCGCCATAGATGATGTCCCTGCCTTCGCGGCCACGCAGCGTGTCGTTGCCGTTGTTGCCGAGCAGGATGTCGTCGCCATCCGCCCCGTCGAGCAGGTTGACCTGGGCCGATCCGATCAGGAAGTCATCGTAATTGGATCCCAGGACGTTCTCGAACCCGTCGATGGTGTCGCCGGTGGCATAGCCGCCATTGGCGGTGTTGCCGCCCAGGAAGATGTCCACGCCCGCATTGGAGTCGGTGTAGTAGAGCGTGTCATAGCCTGCGCCGCCATAGAGGTCGTCGGCGCCGGCGCCGCCGCCCATGGTGTCGTTGTTGTCGCCGCCATACAGGATGTCGTCGCCTTCGCCGCCATAGACGCCGTCATTGCCGGACCCGCCATAGATGGAATTGGCGGTGTTGCCGCCTTCCAGCAGGTCATTGCCGGTGCCGCCATACATGTTCTCGAAGCCGAAGAAGTCGCCGGCCGCGCCACCATAGCGGTTCTGCATGTAGCCGTCGGCGATGGAGGCCTCGATCGCCGTCGAACCGTAGAAATAGATGCTGTCGGTGTCATTGCCGGCATAGAAGTCGTCGAGCGTGTTCAGGCCGCCATAGACATAGAAGGTGTCGTTGCCGTCATCGCCATAGAGGTCTTCGTTGTCCTGGGTTCCGCCGGAATAGAAGAAGTCGCCGTCATCTCCGCCATAGGCACGGCCGCCGCCCGCACCGACGCCGAAGTAGTCAATGCCCGCGCCACCGTAGAGATAGTCGTAGCCGTCACCCGAATACATCTGGTCGACGCCGTTGTTGCCATAGAAATTGTCCGAGACCGCGCCGCCATAGAGGATGTCGTCGCCGGAACCGGCATAGACATTCTCGATGCTCGAGAAGTTCGGGTCGGTGGCGAAGCCGCCATAACGGTGATCGACAGTGGCGGTGTCGCTGTTGAAGATCATGGCCGTCGACCCGTAGAAATAGGCGGTGTCTGTGCCCGAGCTTCCATAGTAGTCGTCGGTCTCGTTCAGCCCGCCATAGGTCGTGAACGTGTCGTTGTCGAGACCGCCATAGCCGTACTCGCTCCCATAGGAACCGTAGTAATAGATCATGTCGTTGCCGCTGCCGCCCGACATGTAGGCGCCATCGGCTCCGGCATAGAGGTAATCCGTGCCGGTGCCACCGTAGAACGCGTCATAGCCGTCGCCGCCATAGAGATAATTCGTCCCGCCGACGCCATACAGGGTATCCGAGCCACTGTTGCCGCTCAGCAGGTTGTCGGCCGTGCTGGCGCCATACATCAGGTCCGCGCTGGAACCGCCATAGACATTCTCGATGTCCTGGAAGTCGAGCGTGCTGGCAAAACCGCCGTATCGCAGGTTCAGCGTCTCGTTGGCCAGGTTGACGTTGACCGCAAACGATCCGTAGAAATAAGCGGCGTCGGTACCCGTGCTGCCATAGTAGTCGTCGTTGATGTCGAGGCCGCCATACGTGTAGAAATAGTCGTTGCCGGCGCCGCCGTAACCGTTTTCGTTGTCCGATCCCGAATAGAAATACATGCGGTCGTTGTCATTCCCGCCATACATGTTGCCGCCATCGGTGCTGGCATAAAGATAGTCGTCGTCGTTGCCGCCATAGAGATAGTCGTAGCCGGCAGCACCATAGAGCGAGTCGCTGCCGTCATTGCCGTAGAGATAGTTGTTCGAGGCATCGCCGTAGAACAGGTCGTTGCCGGAACCGGCATAGACGCGCTCGATGTCCTGGAAGTCCGGAGCGGTCGTGTGGCCGCCATAGCGCTGGTTCACCGTCCCGCTCGCCCCGATGGTGAAGGTCATCGCCGTCGAGCCGTAGAAATAGGCGTAGTCGGTTCCCGCGCCACCATAGTAGTCGTCGAATTCATCGACGGCGCCATAGGTGTTGAAGGTGTCGTTGTCGTCACCGCCAAAGGCGTCCTCGGCATCGTAGCCGCCATACAGGTAGAGGTAGTCGCCGCCGGTGCCGCCATACATGCCGCCACCGTCCGGCCCGGCATAGAAATAGTCCGCGCCGGCATTGCCGTAGAGGTAGTCGTAGGCGCCGGCGCCATAGAATGTGTCTGTGGACGATGTGCCGTAATACGTGTCGGCGCTGACGCCGCCATAGAAGATTGTCATGGTCAAGTCTCCCAACCCGATTGCATCGCAGTCGCGAAGTTATCGTTCCAGGTCGGGAATCCGGGCTTTGTCTCGGTCAGGCGTTGCCGCCCCCTGATTTTCAGCCACGACGCAGGAAAACGGGCCCGATCATCGCCGATATGACGCTGACGGCATGTAAGTCCAGCACCGCGGCAAGACCGTTCCACCGAACCTGTCTTTCCGCTTCAAGTGGCCCCATGACGTGACGTTAACATCTCGTCGAGTGAATGCAACTAATTTAAGAAATACACCTTTTAGGGCTGTGCGCGCCGTCACAGGACGCGTTCTTCTATGTTTTCCGGATCTGGTCCGTGCCCCGCTTTTTCATTCGGCTTTGCTTGCGGCGAGCAGGAAAGGCGCGTCTGCTGTTCGGCCGCCAGTCAATAGCCGTGGGCACGCCAGTCGACCTGAGGGTCCAGTGTCCCGATTTCCTCGTTGATCCGGGAAACATGCGCGTCGAGCATGCGTTGCAGCGGTTCGGGCAGGGCATGAAGATTGTTCTCGTCGATGCCCGCGCGACGTTTCTCGATGGCCCCCGGCGCCTGCATGCGCTGCTCCATGGCGGTCAGGGCCTGCATGACGCTGCGCCCGAAGGGTGTTGTCACCGGGCGATAGGCATAGATGTCGGGAAACTGGGACCGCGCCAGCCAGTTCCATTGCGAGGCGAAATGGACGGGGTGGCGCCCCCTCAGCCGCCGCGCGATTTCCGCGTCGTCCATGCCCGGACGGCTGTGCGTCTGTCCGAGACGCTCCGCGATGTCGCCAACCCCAAGTGCGGCAAGGCGTTCCTTGCGATATCCACTGTCCTTCGTCAGCGCCTCGAAACACAGCACGTGAACGGTCGGAACGATTCCTTGCAGGGCGCGCACGAGGTTCACGTAATTGAGCACGGGAAACAGGAAACGGTCCCGCCGCAGGAAGCTCAGGCGGATGAACTCCTCGAAGGTGTCGGCCGATTCCCACTGTACCCATTGCCGGAAATAGGACCGCAGAAGGCTGTGCTGGTTGCGCACAATGATGACCGGCTCGACCTCCGCGGGCGCGATCCGCTTGAAGTTCTCCAGGATTTGCGGCAGCGAGTTGGACTGGCCATAGGCGGCGAAGCCGGCCGAAGACAGAACCTCGTCGCTGAGCCAGACCGTGTCGTGCGGGCACTCGTCGAAGGCCTTTTGCAACGCGGCCCTGTGCGGCGCGCAATTGCGCATCCGGACATCGCCGAAGACCGCGACGACACGGGTGAACTCCGCGATCAGCGGGTCGGCGAAGGCGCCGGCCGTGGTCTTGCCGAGGTAGCCGATGTGTCTTGCATGCGGCAGCGTGTCCTGCAGCGATGTCGAGGCGCACTTCGGCAGCCCCATGTGAAGGATGAAACGTTTCCCGGTCATGTCCCCTCCGCCCCCGGCCGGACGCCGGCACCGCGTTCCCGCCGCAAGACTTGCCCGCCCGGCCGCGCGGCCGGACGGGCATCATCTGCCGTCGCGAATGCGGAAGGCTACAGGATGAAGTCCGAGGCGTCGATGCCCAGTCCCGTCCCGAGCAGTTCGATCCGGAAGTCGGCCGCGCCGTCGCCGTCGATATCGCCCTCGATGAAGGTCAGGCCGACATTTTCATAGGAGCGGATCTCCCCGGCCGTGCCCGAGAAGAACGATCCCACATAGGTGAAGGCCTGGTCGCCGGCCGTGCCGGTGTCGGCATCGAGAAGGGACAGGTCGAAGAGGTCGTCGCCGTCGGTGAAGTCCTGGATGCGGTCACGGTCGGCGAACAGGAGGCCGGTATCCGACAGCGACAGGTAGACAAAGACATCGTCGTCATTGCCTCCATAGATGATGTCGCGCCCGGCGCGTCCGCGCAGGGTGTCGTTGCCGTTGTTTCCGAGCAGGATGTCGCTGCCCGCGCCCCCGTCGAGCAGGTTGACCTGTGCGGAACCGAAAAGGCGGTCATCGTAATTGGAACCGACCACGTTCTCGAAGCCGGAGATCGTGTCGCCGGTCGCATGCCCGCCGGTTGCCGTGTTTCCGCCGAGGAAGACCTGCACCGCGTCATCCGAGTCGGCATAGTTCAGCGTGTCGAAACCCGCTCCCCCGGAAAGCGTGTCCGCCCCCGCGCCGCCGCGAATCGTGTCATTGCCGCCTTCGCCCGAAAGCGTGTCGTCGCCATCGCCGCCGAAGAACGTGTTGTGACCGCTGTCGCCGGTCAGCGTGTCACCATGGGCGGTGCCCAGGACGTTCTCGATATTGCGTACCGTGTCCGTCTCGAAACTGGCGACCGCGGAGGCATCGCTCGATCCCGCCAGCGTCAGGGTGACGCCCGTGAACAGGTCGGAGAAGTCGGCCCAGTCGCCGGTGCCGTCGCCGCCGTCGAGGATGTCATCGCCCCGCCCGCCGCGCAGCGTGTCGTTGCCGCCGCCGCCGGCCAGGTGATTGTCCTCGTTTGACCCATAGAGCAGGTCGTCGCCGGATCCCGCGTAGATATTCTCGAAGTTCAGGATTTCGGCACCGAGCGCCCCGTCGGAGATCCGCGTGAAGGTCTCGGCGGCAAGATCGGCCTCGAAGCCGGTGGTGAACAGCTCGAACACGAAGGTGTCGGCATAGCCGTAACTGATGTCGTAAGCGTCGCCGCCATCGAAGACGTGCCCGGCGGTCGGTACGCTCACGCCCTCGGCGCCGAATCCGAAGCCGATGATGTCGCTGCCTTCGCCGCCGAAGAACTGGTCGGATCCGGTCACCGTGCCGGTCGAGCCGACAAGGATGATGTCGTCGCCGTCGCCGCCCTCGATCCGGTTCGACGCATTGTTGCCGATCAGCGTGTCGTCATGGCCGGAGCCGATGATGCCCTCGAAATTCATGATCGTGTCGACGCCCGCGCCGAGCGTGTCCTGTGCCGTTGTCAGGCGCAGGTCGACGCTGACCCCGCTGCCGGCACTTTCATAGGAGACGATGTCCTGCGAACCGCCCGCGCCGTTCAGCATGTCGTTGCCGCCGCCGCCCTCGATCGTGTTGTTCAGGCCGTCGCCGGACAGCGTGTCGGCATGGGCGGATCCGATGATGTTCTCAACCGTGTTGATGATGTCGGTGCCGTCGCCGGTGGCGGTCGCATCCGTGGCGCCGTTCAGCGTGAGCGTCACGCCGGAGAAGCTTCCGGCAAAGCTCACCGTGTCGTTGCCGGCGCCGCCGATGATCGTGTCGTCGCCCGCACCGCCGACAATGAAATCGTCGTCGGCCCCCGCGTCGATGGTGTCGTTGCCCTCATTGCCGTGGATGGTGTCATTGCCGCCGCCGGCATAAATGATGTCATTGCCGCCGGAGATGATCACGGCGCCGATTTCGGCGGTTTCATAGTCGCCGTAGATGAAATCGTCGCCGTCGCCCGAGGTGATCGTGTCGTTGCCGCCGGCGAGCGAGTTCGTGGTGTCGATCTCTTCGATGTCACCCCAGATCCGGTTCGCCCCGTCGCCCGCCACGATCGTGTCGTCGCCGCCGTAAAGCAGGTTGTTGACACCCAGTGTCGTGAAATTGAGGACCTGCCGGAAATCGCCGTGTATCTGCGCGCCGGTCGCGTTGGTCACGGTGATATCGTCATCACCGCCGTGATAGGTGCTGTTGTTGGTATAGACGTTGCCGCTGTCACCATACACATAGGTGGCGAACGTCGACGTGGAGTGCGACACCACGATGTCGTTGCCCCCGTACATGGTCATCTGGTCGCCATATGGGGATTCGATGTCGCCGGTGATGAACAGGTAGTCGCTGCGTGTCGTGGTGTTGTCGGTGAAGGTGTCGCCGGCATAGTTCACGGTCTGGCCGGACACCGTGGTGAATTCGCGGTCCGCGTCGCCGTTAAGATCGATCCGGCCGGTCGCATTGTTGATGATGAAGGTGTCTGAGGCCGTGTCGCCGGATTCGCGGTAGAAGAAATCACCGTTGTAGCTGCCGGCACCGGTGATGGTGATCGTGTCGGACTGCGCGGTGACGCCCGTGCCGCGATGCGCATCGGCCGAAAACGTGCCGAGCACGTCGGATGACGCAAAGGTCATGGTGTCGGCGCCGAGGAAGTAGCCCCGCAGGAATTGCGATGTCGTCCCTGAAGCCATGACCGGCGAATAGGCGATCGGTGCGGCGCTGTAGTCGACCGTCATGTCGGCGGAGCCGTCGCCGCCCGTGTCGAAGCGGGCCTGGGTTATGGTGCTTGTGATGTCCGGTTCGGTGCCGGGGCCGCCCGAATAGGTGAAGGAACCGATCAGCGTGACGATGTGCCCGTCCGACCCCTGCCAGGAAAATATGCTTGCATTGGAGATGAGGATGGTTCCGCTACCCAGTCCGGTCAGGCCCCAACCGACAGAACTGGTGGAAAGGCCGGGAATCGTTCCCCCGGTCAAGGTCGTGACGACAGCCATGCAGGTCTCCTAGTGTAACATCCAGTGTTTCGTCGGGGCCCACCTGACTGATTTACTAGTTTATGCTAACATAAACAGAAGTCAATTTTGACATCGTCAGGGGCTGGCTTGTTTCCGGTCAGGCGGTTCTGAGACATCGTGCCGGCCCGTGGAGCGGTTGGCGCGCCCGGACTCCGGCAGGACGCCCGCGGCACCGGAAAAACGGCGCTCTCGTTGACGGCTGACAATGCGGACCCGTCCTGACCCGTTTGAGAATGATCGGTATCGCGGCGGTGGGCGTGGAATTGCCAGGGTCCGGCATGGCGTGGACGCGATGCCGGCCTCCGGTGTTTGGCCATCCCTCCGGCAGTGCCGGACGCAGGGTGGCTGCCACGCCGGAAAGCCATATTGCAAAGGCAAGGGAGGTTTCCATGCCACTGATCGAAGGCAATGACAGCGCCAACGTACTCAATGATACGTCTGGCAACGACACCATCTTCGCCTATGGCGGCAACGACACGGTCACGGTCACCAATGGCGTGGACTTCGCCGATGGCGGAAACGATGTCGATACCCTTGTCATCAACTGGTCGGGCGCCTGGCAGGCGACCTATGTCTACAGCTACGGCGGCACTTATGCCTATGTGAACACCAACACCAATTTCACGGATTCGACCCGGAGCGTTGATTACCAGTATTTCGAACATCTCAATGTGACCACGGGGTCGGGAAACGATGTCCTGGAAGGCATCCACAATGCCTGGGACATACTGAACGGGGGCGCCGGGGCCGATGAATGGCGCGACTCCTTCTCCAGCCTCATGACCGGCCTGTCCATCGACATGGCGCTCGTTTCCTCCTCGGGCGGGCAGAGCTACGGCGACGGCACCACGGTGCGCAATCTTGAAATCGCATCGCTGACCCTCACCCAGGGCAATGACGTCTTCCGCGATGACGGTGCCTATGACGATACCATCTTTGGCTATAGTGGCGACGATGACATCGGCACGTCCGGAGGCGTCGATTTCGTCGACGGAGGCAATGGCGAGGACACGCTGACCATCGACTGGTCCGATGCGACGCAATCGGCCTATGTCTATGCCTACAATGCGTCCTACGGCTATGTGAACACCAACACCAACTTCACCGATTCCACCCGAAGCGTGGATTTCCAGTATATCGAGCATCTCGATGTCACCACCGGTTCCGGGAGTGACATCATAGAGGGTGTCCACAACGCCTGGGACATGATCGATGGCGGCGCCGGCGTCGATCTCTGGCGCGATTCCTTCAGCAGCCTGACCACCGCCGTCACGGTCTTCATGTCATCGACGGCAACAGGCGCCGGGCAGACGCTCGTCGACGGATCGCACATCAGCAATATCGAACGCGCGGAACTGACGCTGTCCCAGGGCAACGACATATTCCGCGACTACGGCCCGCGCGACGACATCATCTTCGGCTATAACGGCAACGACAATCTCGGCACCACCAACGGCCGTGATTTCATCGACGGGGGCAACGGCACCGACACGCTTGTCATCAACTGGTCCGATGCGACACAGCAGATCCATGTCGATGCCTATAGCGGTTCTTCCGCCTATGTGAACACCAACACCAATTTCACCGACTCCACCCGGCGCGTCGACTTCCAGTATATCGAGCATCTCGTGGTGACGGCGGGATCGGGCGACGACGACATCGAGGGGGTCTACAACGCGTGGGACATCCTTGATGGCGGCGCCGGAACGGATATCTGGCGCGATTCCTTCCACAGCCGGACGGCCGGCCTGACGATCAACATGTCGAGCGTGTCCTCGGCCGGCGGCCAGAGCTATGCCGATGGCACCACGGTGCGCAACCTGGAGGTCGCCCGCCTGACCCTGACACAGGGCAACGACGTTTTCACCGATCACGGCGCCCATGACGATGTCATCTTCGCCATCGATGGCAGCGACAATATCGGCACGTCGAACGGGCGGGATTTCGTGGATGGCGGCAATGGCGAGGACACGCTGACCATCGACTGGTCGGACGCGACGCAATCGGCCTATGTCTACGCCTACAACGCCTCCTACGGCTATGTGAACACCAACACCAATTTCACCGATTCCACCCGAAGCGTGGATTTCCAGTATATCGAGCATCTCGATGTCACCACCGGCTCCGGCAACGACCTGATCGAGGGCGTCTACAACGCCTTTGACAGGATCGACGGCGGTGCCGGCGTGGACCTCTGGCGCGATTCATTCTCCAGCCTGACGTCCGGCATCTCCGTCTACATGGCCAATGCCTCTTCATCTGCCGGCCAGTATCTCGCTGACGGGACGCAGGTCCGCAATATCGAGCGGGCCCAGCTCACGCTGTCCCAGGGCAACGACATCTTCCGCGACCATGGCGCCCATGACGACACCATTTACGGAGGAGACGGCAACGACAATCTCGGTTCCTCCAACGGCGTCGATTTCATCGACGGCGGCAATGGCACGGATACGCTGGTCATCGACTGGTCGGACGCCACCGACGAGATCTTCGTCTATTCGAGCTATGCCTATGTGAACACCAACACCAATTTCACCGATTCCACCCGCAGCGTTGACTTCCAGTATGTCGAGAATGTCGTGGTCTATCTCGGCAGCGGCGCCGACACGGTGAACGGCTCCAGCGGCAACGACGTGCTGAACGGCGGTGGCGGCGATGACACCATCACAGGCTATGCCGGAAACGACACGATCAATGGCGGTGCGGGCGCCGATACCCTCGACGGCGGCACCGGCTTCGACACGCTGAGCTATGAAGGCTCAAGCGCCGGCGTCCAGGTCTTCCTTGGCGGCAACACGGCCACCGGCGGCGACGCGACGGGCGACACCATCGCCGGCTTCGAGAACGTCTTCGGCTCCGCCCACAATGACCGGCTGTACGGTTCTGCCCAGGTCAACCTGATCGATGGCGGCGCGGGCAGCGACATCATTCTCGGCAACAACGGCAACGATACCCTGCGCGGGCGCGAGGGCAGGGACATCATCTATGGCGGCAACCACGCCGACACCTTCGTCTATCTCGCGCTGTCCGATTCCGGGCTCCTGTTTGCCGACCGCGATCGTATCCAGGACTTCCAGAACGGTCTCGACCGCTTCGACCTTTCCGCGCTCGACGCCAACACCAATGTCGCGGGCAACCAGGCCTTCACCTATGTCGGTGGAGCCTTCACCGGCGTGGCCGGCCAGTTGCGCTCGTGGGAATTCGGCGGCCTGACCTTCATCGAGGGCGATGTCGACGGCAACGGTTCCGCCGATTTCCGCATCGAACTGCTGGGCACGGGTCTCGGCATCGACGCGAGCGACTTCGTGCTTTGACGGAACTGGCTGGCGGCGTGGGATTGCCGCACATGCTTGCAACATGAAGGGATGCGGACATGGTGGCATTCACGTTTACGAATCAAACCGGCATGACGTTGCCCGATCCGGGTGTTTCATCGCAGGTCCTGACAGTCTACGGAACACTCGGGACGGTAACCGGTGTCTCCGTCACGCTGATCGGGCTGCAGCATGGCTATTCCTCCGACCTCGACATGCTGCTCATGGCCCCGGGTGACGGCGTGCCGTTCGAGTTCTGGTCCGATATCGCCGTCAGCGACAACCTCGACGGCGACTACACCATCACGGACGGAGGGCCCGCCCTGCCAGGCGTCAGCGGCGGCCAGGACCATCTCATTTCGCCTGGAACTTACCGGCCGACCGCCTACGGCGAAACGGAATCCCTCGCCAGCTTCGGTATCGCCGGATACGGAGGAATATTTTCCCCGATTACCGGCGCGACATTTGCCACGTCCTTTGGCGGCATCGACGCCAATGGCGACTGGACGCTCTACATCGCCGACGACCGTTCCACCAATTCCGGTTCGCTCGATGGCTGGCAACTGACGGTCATCACGGATTCCGACAGCGCCGACATCACCGGCACGTCCGGCAATGATGTCATCGCTGTCACGTCAAGCGGCGGCACCGGGTCCTGGACGATCAATGGCGGTCCGGCGGTGCAATTCTCGGACCTGACCGGCACGCTCGGCATTTCCGGCGGCGATGGGAACGACCTTGTCCAGGGTGGCGACGAAGACGACATCATCGATGGCGGCGCGGGATATGACACGTTTTATGGCGGCGCGGGCGACGACAGTTTCGATGCCGGCGCTGATGGCGGCCTCATGTATGGCGGAGCAGGGGCTGACCGTTTCTATTTCCAGCCTCTCAATAGCGACGAACGCGCCTATGGCGGTGCAGGCGACGATGTCTTTGTGGTCCACAGGGACGCGAGCCTGTCCACGACCGACGGGTTTTATGGTGGAGACGGTCAGGATACGCTCATCCTCAATAGCCCGGGGGGCTACATCATCGACTTCGTCGCCCAGGAAATCACGATCGTGTCTCTGGGGCCTGATCCGGTCATCGATTTCCAGGGCATCGAGGTTGTTTATGGAAGTTACCTCGACGAATGGTTCTACGGCGGCGATGCGGCCGAAATCATGTATGGCGGCCACGGCTACCATGACTTCTATGGTGGCGGCGGTTTCGACGAGATGTACGGGGGAAGCGGATACGACTACTTCTACGCGGGCGAAGATGGCGCGCTGATGTATGGCGGCGGCCTCGGGGATACCTTTTACCTCTATGGCGGCATCGAAAGCGAGATCGCGCATGGCGACGGGGACTGGGATACGTTCCGCGTCTATGGCGGGATCAACGCCACGGATGCCTACTACGGCGGTGAAGAAAACAGGAATGGTGGCGATACGGTCTCGTTTTACGGAACGCAGGCGCTGGTCATCGACAACCGCAACGACACCCTGAACCTGCGATATGGCGGCTTCGAAACGCCGATCGATTTCATGAGCTTCGAAATGGTGAGCGGCTCGGCCTATGGCGACGTCTTCTATGGAAGTGCTGCGCAGGAGCATTTCTTTGGTGGGGGCGGGAACGACTACCTGTATGGCGGCGGCGGCGGCGACGACCTGGGAGAAGAACTCTATGGCGGCGCAGGCGATGACTTCCTCATGCTGGGTCCCTCTGGCGGTCTGGCCTATGGCGGCGAGGGTGCCGACACGCTGAACGGGCGCGGATTCTACCGCGGCCAGATGTTCTATGGCGATAGCGGCGATGACCTGTTCAATATCCAGGACGGTCTGGGCACCGGCAATGGCTACTATGGCGGAGAAGATGCCGACACGGCGATGTTTTTCGGCTCTACCGCCGTCGAGGTCGACCTGGCGGCGGGAACGGCGCGCGACCGTGGTACGTCGGCGTCTGTTGCCTTTCAGTCCATCGAGACGGTTCATGGCGGCGAGGGCGACGATTTTCTGGCCGGCAGCGCCGGTGCCGATACGCTTTACGGAAACAGCGGCAATGACAGCTTGTTCGGCTCGCCGGGCGCCGACAGCCTGTATGGCGGTGATGGCAATGACGTTGTCGCGGGTGGCGCCGATGCCGATGTTCTGGATGGCGGAAGCGGTTTCGACCTCTTGAGCTATGTCGGTTCCGATGCGGCCGTTGAAATCCACCTGGGTCATGAAACAGCCTCGGGCGGGCACGCAGCGGGCGATGTCATTTCCGGTTTCGAGAATGTCGTCGGCTCGGCCCATGGCGACCGGCTGATCGGCTCGGCCCAGGTCAATTTGCTGGACGGACGGGACGGCGACGACCTCCTCCTCGGAAACAACGGCAATGACACGCTGATCGGCGGGCAGGGACGTGACGTCCTGCATGGCGGCAATCATGCCGACACCTTCGTCTATCGCGCGCTGTCCGATTCGGGCGTGCTCTATGCCGGCCGCGACCGCATCCAGGATTTCCTTTCGGGCACGGATGTCGTCGACCTGTCGGCGATCGACGCCGATACCGGAACGGCGGGCGACCAGGCGTTCACCCTTGTGGACGGGGCCTTTACCGGTGCGGCCGGTCAATTGCGTATCTGGGAAGCCGGCGGCCTCACCTTCATCGAGGGCGATGTCGACGGCAACGGCCATGCCGATTTCCGCATCGAACTGCTGGGCACGGGCCTCGGCATCGGGGCGGGCGACTTCGTTCTCTAGGCCGCGGTTTCCTGCCTTTGCAAGGATGCTGAAACAAGTTTGCTTGCCGGGCCGCCGGTGTTAAGAGGCAGGTCGCTTGAAGCGCGGCCGTTTGTCCGCTCCCCCGTGCGATGCGGGGAAGGGAGGCGGCGAGGATCAGCGAATGGTAAATTTGCCATAGAAGGGTAATTTTTCGCAGGCTTGGCTGTATTGGCGCAAGGGAATTTCTTGCGCAGTGCAGCATGGACTGCGAAATGGAGGTCAATCCGGGCCGAGGCCTGGCGCCGCCATCATGCCGAACAAATCTGCTCAGGAAAAAACATGACGAGACCGATGACCCATCTGGAAAAGCTGGAGGCCGAGGCCATCCACATTTTCCGCGAGGTCGCCGCGACCTTCTCCAAGCCGGTCATGCTCTATTCGATCGGCAAGGATTCATCCGTGATGCTGCATCTCGCGATGAAGGCCTTCTACCCTGCCAAGCCGCCATTCCCGTTCCTGCACGTCGATACGGGCTGGAAATTCCGCGAAATGATCGCCTTTCGCGACAGGATGGCCAGCGAACTCGGTTTCGACCTGCTGGTTCACACCAACCAGGATGGCGTGCGCGAGGGTGTCGGACCGTTCACCCACGGCTCCAGCGCCCATACCCACATCATGAAGACCGTCGCGCTGCGCCAGGCGCTGGACAAGTACGGCTTCGATGCCGCCTTTGGCGGCGCCAGGCGTGACGAGGAGAAGTCCCGCGCCAAGGAGCGGATCTTTTCCTTCCGCAATGCGAGCCATGGCTGGGACCCGAAGAACCAGCGCCCGGAAATGTGGAAGATCTACAACACGCGCGTCGGGCAGGGCGAATCCATCCGCGTCTTCCCGTTGTCCAACTGGACCGAGCTGGATATCTGGCAGTACATCTACCAGGAAAACATCCCCATCGTTCCGCTTTACTTCGCCGCCCGGCGGCCGGTCGTCGAACGCGACGGCATGCTCATCATGAAGGATGACGACCGCATGGAACTCAGGCCGGAGGAGACGCTGGAGGACCGTTTGGTCAGGTTCCGGACGCTGGGATGCTATCCGCTCACCGGCGCACTGGAGTCCGGGGCGGATACGCTGGAGGCGATCATCAAGGAAATGCTGATCGCACGCACCTCCGAACGCCAGGGCCGCCTGATCGACCATGACGAATCCGGCTCGATGGAAAAGAAGAAGCGCGAAGGCTATTTCTGATGACCGTCAATCCCCAATCCCTTTCGCCCGATCAGATCGCCGAGGACGTACGCGCCTTCCTGGCCGAGCAGGAGCAGAAGTCGCTGTTGCGCTTCCTGACCTGCGGTTCCGTCGATGACGGCAAGTCGACGCTGATCGGCCGGCTTCTCTATGACACCAAGCTGATCTTCGAGGACCAGCTTGCCGCGCTGGAACGCGATTCGCGCAAGCACGGCACGGTGGGCGAGGACATCGATTTCGCGCTGCTCGTCGACGGGCTGGAAGCCGAGCGCGAGCAGGGCATCACCATCGATGTCGCCTACCGTTTCTTCGCCACGTCGAAACGCAAGTTCATCGTGGCCGACACGCCCGGCCACGAGCAGTATACGCGCAACATGGCGACCGGCGCCTCGACGGCCGACGTCGCCGTGGTGCTGATCGATGCCCGCAAGGGCGTCCTGCAGCAGACGCGCCGGCACTCCTTCATCGCCTCGCTGCTCGGCATCAGGCAGATCGTGCTGGCGGTCAACAAGATCGACCTGATGGACCACGACCAGGCGGTCTTCGACCGGATCGTTGCCGACTATCGCGCCTTTTCTGCCACGCTCGGTTTCGAGGGCATCCAGGCGATCCCCATGTCGGCGCGCTTCGGCGACAATGTCACCATGAAATCCGAGCGGATGGCCTGGTATGACGGGCCGACGCTGCTTGAGTATCTGGAAACCGTGAAGGTGGATGACGGCCTTGCGGGCAAGCCTTTCCGCTTCCCTGTCCAGTATGTCAACCGGCCCGATCTCGACTTCCGCGGCTTCTGCGGCACGGTGGCCTCCGGCCTTGTCAGGAAGGGCGATTCCGTGGTCGTCGCCAAGTCCGGCAAGCCCTCCAGGGTCAAGCGCATCGTCACCATGACAGGCGACCTGGAGGAAGCCCAGGCCGGCCAGGCGGTCACGCTCGTGCTGGAAGACGAGATCGAGGTGTCGCGGGGCAACATGCTCGTGGCGCCTGAGCACCGCCCGGATGTCGCCGACCAGTTCGAGGCGCGGCTTGTCTGGTTCGACGACAATGCGATGATTCCCGGCCGGTCCTATATCCTGCGCACCGAATGCGACCAGGCGCCGGCCACGATCACGGCGCTCAAGCACCGCATCGATGTCAACACGTTTGCGCACGAGGCGGCCAAGCACCTCGACCTGAACGAGGTCGGCGTGGTGAACATCTCCGCCCAGACGCCCTTTGCCTTCGATGCCTATGCGGCCAACCGGGTGACGGGCGCCTTCGTGCTGATCGACCGGCTGAGCAACGCCACGGTCGGCGCCGGCATGATCACGCATCCCTTGCGCCGGGCCATGAACGTGCACTGGCAGGCGCTGGATGTGAACAAGAAGGCACGCGCCGAGCAGAAGCACCAGAAGCCGGCCGTGCTCTGGTTCACCGGCCTGTCGGGTTCGGGCAAGTCCACCGTGGCGAACCTTCTGGAAAAGCGCCTGCATGCCGATGGCCGGCATACCTACATCCTGGATGGCGACAATGTCCGCCACGGCCTGAACCGTGATCTGGGCTTCACCGAGGACGACCGCGTCGAGAACATCCGCCGCGTCGGCGAGGTGTCCCGCCTCATGGTGGATGCGGGTCTCATCGTCCTGGTTTCCTTCATCTCGCCCTTCCGGGCGGAGCGCCGCATGGTGCGCGAGATGATGGGCGAGGGCGAGTTCGTCGAGATCTTCGTCGA
>MDTD01058527.1_pt1 | contig 21014 bp, 30 predicted proteins | sample 811221 | NCBI WGS metagenome assembly MDTD01 (sample SAMN05326646, study PRJNA326480) | marine metagenome | isolation source: seawater | place: Pacific Ocean: South West | collected 2011
AATACTAATGCTTTGAATATGAAAACTGTTAGTACCAGCAATATCATCACCCACCTGACTCTTAACAATATCTGGGAAGGTCGAGCTTGTTGTATCAACATTCACACGACGTTGAACGCCAGAGTTTGGAGTATCATTATCAAAACCGGGATTCCTACCAGTTGAATTAAACTGTTCATAAGCACTAGTATTCGAGCCACCATCTAGAAAAACATCATCATTCCAGAATTTTTCATTACCAACCAAGGTAACAGACTCTGTAGCACTACCATCAACACTATAATTATAGCCAACACTCGAAACATACATACCAGAGTTCCAGCATACATTTCTAGCCAAGCCAGTAGCATTATCTTGACCATCGTCATAGATAGCTAGATAAACATCAGAACGTTCTTTAGATGCTGCAACAATTGAATTTCTACATTCTCCATTACTAGCTAAATTATAGATAAGTTTTTCGCCATCAATAACCTTTTCCAAAGTTACTTCGACATCAGCTACATCTTCGATATTTTCATAAATTTCAAGCTGACCAATTTCAAAAACCTGATCAAGCGTAAAATTAGAACTCATTCCCACACTCTGCAAACCGTAAACATAACCCACATCAGCAGCTGGCTGGCCGGTCCTCATGATTACAACGGCTTTGCAGGCATAGAATATTCTATTATTTCTTGCCATTTTGTATTTCTCCTATAGTTTTATTCCCTGGTAAGGCAATATTATATACACAAAATAAAGCTAAACAGGTCCAACTTCCGTTTTACACCGTGCAATTCCAACATATAAATCTGTAGCAAGTTGAGTAATATTTTCACCTCTTGCTTCGTACAACCAACACTTTCTATAAGGATAATTTTCTACCAATTGAGGATATAAACCGCTTGATCTAGCATGTCCTCGTAATTCTCGCTCTTTTCCATTTTCAAAAGTAAGAGGAGATACTCCACTTATAGCAACTTTTGTAGTATCAAAAAGTGTTAAATTTCTATCATTTTGAGCAGCGATAGTGTCTACAAGATTGGTTGCCTCCCAGTGATTTTCCGCCATAACATAGAAAACCAAATCACTCCTAACCCATTGACCTCCACCCAGTTGATATCCTTGTGTATCTCTAGCTGGCACAACTTCAACAGCTATAGCTGGTAATTGAACTCTTGTTTGACCTAATCTAATCCAGCCACCAGATCCAGAAACTTGAAAATTCTGATCTGTTCTAAAAGAGTTTTGCTGAATTTGCCTAAACCAAGAATCACCCTTGCCAGGAAGAATCTGCACACGTTTATGACTATAAGCCAAATGAACTTCACTAGTGCTAGATTCGGCGGTATCGAAAACGACCCTGCCCAAAGGGTAATCAATATAAAAGGGTTTAGTTACGTTGCCAGTACCATAAAACGAACCATCAACAAAAACTCCAGAAATATCTATAGGCTGTTGGTCTACACCATCTATATTTCCACTACCTTCCCAAACCCAGTTTTGTCTGTAACCTTCCCATACTTGTCCAGCGGTATAATTAGGGCTATTAACCAACCTTAACTTGTGCCTGTCTCCGCCATAAATACCACTTTGTGGAACATTTATAGTATAAAATGATCCAGCGTCTAACAATCCCCAATCATAAAAATTGATTATGTTATCTAATAAAATTTCAGATAGACTAGCATCTGTGGCCTTTTCTATGCCATAATTTAAATTGAGTTTTGTATTCGTACCCCCAACCATTACAATACTCCTTTTATTATTCCTCGAATTTGGTTTGAGACTCTGGCAACAGATCTTGTTATAAAATTATCTTCTGCAGTTCCAGAAAAAGCACTATTAACTTTATAAGGAGCAGCCTTTTGGGTCATTCTAGCACCGCCAGTTCTAGAGTCTGGAAAATCACCAATCTCAACACCAAATCTAGTAATAATCACAGTGTCCCCCAAAGTCAAAAGCCAGCTCAACCAAGGAAGGCTACCACCATCTATTTGTTGATATGCCGCAGGCATAGAAAGCAAATTACGATAATCTGAAGGTTGTAAGACAATTAAAATACCACCACTAAAATCTCTAGGATTGATTGGAGAAAATTTAATCTCTAAACTAGACATAATGGATTCAATTATGTCAAATGTAGGATCTTTGTCTAAACCAAATTCTAATTTTAAAATTCCAGTTCTTAAAGATTGCATTTCAGGACTAGAGTTTAATGAAGTCCTAATTAAAGTTAATATCTTTCTTTGAGCAGATGGTAAATTCTTAGATATAGACCTATTGATTTGCTTGACTAATGCCTTGTTTATTTTTTGTTGGATAGCTTTATCTGACTCGATAAGCTTAATAGATAAAGACATAAGTTACTCCGAGGCCCGTGTCCAAAAAGTAACCACATACTTCGTGGCATTTTGTTTAAAACCTTGAGGAAAAGACATGCCATTTTTTTCAAATTTGGCATTTACATCATAGTTTTCTATTCCGTCATATTTTGGAATCATATATTTACATTTTTCTATCTTTTCTAAATCTGTCATATATGCTATAGTTTGGACACTACCGGCAGGAATATTGATAGGAACTCCAATATCGACCCAAGATCTTCTGTCCCAATATATTCTTAAAGTAATATCATCAGTGGACTCAACGGCTTTATATCCCTTGCCACCACAATAAGGACATGGCATACCCCTGTCAAAAGGATATGGACCTCCAGGTTTATAAATGCTTATAGAACGATTTCTAGTGCCCATATTGCTCATGATGCAGTTTGGACAATCTTCCTTTTTTTCAGGATATACTAATGTCGCGGTCCTTGTAAACAAAAGGACCGCTTCGTTATAAGTAGTAAAAACACTACTTGGGATATTAATCGCCATTTAAACACCTTAAGTTGCTGCATCACCAGTATAGTAACGAGGATCATCATAACGACTAATAAGAACAGAGTTAATCCTAGCAATAGATTCATCTATTTTAGAAGAAGGTAATGGAGTGGGTTCTAAAGTGTGGTTTGCATCTAACACAGAACTCGAATCTAAACCCCTAGCACCATTAACACCAACTACAGCACGACCGCCCGCTGGTTGACTATTGCCACCTATAATTTTTTGCACAACTGACATTTTATTCTCTCCTTATATGTTATTAAGAAAAATCAGTGTATCCATTTCGACCGACACCCCAGCTTCCAGGGCTGTAGGGGCCAAGTATTGCAGTACCAAGAGGCTTTCCATCTCCACTGCCTCGTTCCCACCTATACGTATTCAGTAAATCTTCATATTTAGCACATATATCTTTGTATAAAACATTCAAACTACCACTAACGCCACGTAAGTCAATAGCGGAAGGACCATCTTTAATTGAAATAGCGTTAGCAGATTCTGTTTTTACTTCACTGCCAATTAATATACATGCTGTTTTATATACAGTTAAAATTACAAAATCAGTATCGCTTTGATCTACTGGATCTGGAGAAATAGAAACCTGACCAACATTAACAGTGTATGTATTGGGAAACGTAGCATCATTTCGAACATTATAAGCACCAACCATTAAAACTTGCTTAAGACGCTCATCTGTATATTTTGTTTCGTCAAGATCGCCAAGTACAGATCTCAACATCAAGATCATATCCATTTGCCAAGGCATAATATTACCCTATAGATTTTCGTAAACTTTGAAAGATCCTACATCAGATCTAAATGTACCACCACTAATGATGATCTTTGCCTGAATTCTCCAGGTTCCCACTTCGTTAAAATCTCCATCCACCGAAGTGTATTTTATTTTTCCATCAGTGCCATCCGTATTTAAACTCGCTATTTTAGTGCTAGAAGTACCAGATGGTGATTTTAAAATAAGTTCTAAAGTACTAGCACTAGATACATCCAAAGCGGTGGCTGTACCAGAAACACAGTCGTTTACAGTCACGATAATATCGGTGCCTATATCATTGTAATGAACTTCTTCTTCTGAACAAGACATGACTATCTCTCTACTGTAAATTCTATTGAACGGTTAATTTTTAATGTATTATCTATTTGCTTATTTATACTTAAAGATTGATTTAATTGACTCTGTGTATTTATACTCAAAATTTGGTCTAATTGTGTTTGAATTTCTAAAGTAAACTCTGACTGTGTGTTCGTTTCTAACGAAAAGTTGATTTCTTCCGCCATAATTTTATCCTATAAGGATGAATTTACATTTTATAAAACTCTATACACAATTAAAAAGAAAAAAGCCGCCCCTTTCGAGACGGCTTTCTTAAATAATCTATCGCAGACGTTCTTAGAACGAGCCAGCAATGATTCTTCGGTTATCAAGAACACCAAAGCCAATTTCAGCCCAGCCATAGTAGCCTTGTCGCTGATGTCGATGGAGAGCGGGATCTTCATAGATCTCAACCTCTTTCTTGACGGGCATGACGAACGAATCGTCTGCACTTTGATCAAGACCGATAACCAACTCAACGTCGCTAGATTCAATTGAACCGCCGAGATCGGTAACAAAGTAGTCTTGATACTCTTGACCGTCACCGAACTCAAAGAGATCGTGAAGGTTAACACCAAAGACGCGAGTCAAGGAAGGACCATCTTCGTTAGCAACGTAAATCTCTCGTCGAGAAACTTCGTCAAGCTGATCAACACCCCAGTTGCGGATGTCTTCAATAGCTTCAGGCGACATGTAAAGATCGGTCAAACGACCAGGAGCCGTAACGCTGTTACCGCCACCATTTCGACGCATGACAGTCTTCATAAGGCTGACAAGTCGCTTAGTGAACTGGCCAGCACCAGCATCGCCATCATAGACCAAAATATTACGGTCTACAGCAGCTGCCAACAACGTATGCCATCCATCATCGTTGATCTTCTTAACGAAGGACGACTCAAGAACTTGCATGGCACGACCAACAACATTCCAATTAGCTTCACGAGCGTACTTCAACAAGAAGTCAATCGAACTAGTGATGCCATAAGTGTTGATCATGACGTAATCACCTTCAACGTGACGTTCTGGAATACGCCCGTTGCCGGGATTGGTGAAAGCAACGTGATCAATCTCGGTTCCGGGTGCAAGGAGATCCAAGGGGAACTCAGGCGTAGCACCGGGTTCGAGAGGCATAGCCTCGTAGATACCACGTACAACGTCACCAAACAAAACGCCCTTACGAAGAGGCGTTTCTAAAGCTTTAGCGATCTCTCGCTGTGCTTGCATTGCAACAGATTTTTCAGAATCACCGGATCGTTTAAGCAATTCGATGAATTCTGCGGTAGGTCTTTCATTAGTAGACATTATGCTCTTCTCCTTTTATAAATTAAAATTAATTGTTGGGCAGGTCAATATAAACCTTAGCGTAACCAAATTGGTCAACATCACTGAGGAAACGTCCAACAGCGTTTGCGTCACCACTGTTAATGCCAGCAGCAGCCGTGGGCGTAGCCAAAGTACCACTATGGCCAAGGTAAGCCAAGTCACCACCATTGGGAGTACCCTCCAATTGATCGGTTACAACGTAACCCTTATTGAGAAGAGTAACTTTACCACCCTTCTGTACTTCGTCTTTGTGTTGGTTCAAGTGCTGTCGTGTCAAATCAATGTTAACCATATCATTGATAAGCAAGCCAAGCGGAACCTTGCCAGAAGGATCTGCTGCGTAAGTAACCACAGCATTACCATTATCAAGAGATGCACCAGAGCCGGCAGTGCTTAACGAAACAACACCACCTCTTTCTGCGACTTCATTCATGAAGAACGAAATGTCCGTTTGCAGACTAGATCTGTCTTGTTTAAGAGCCATTGTAAAATCTCCTTTTATTTATTAAGAATTTTTATGCTTGAGAACTGAGCTGACCCATTCAGTAGCTACCGAACGAAGGTTTTCAGCAGGATCTTCTTCACCCATCGCTTCTGCAACAGCAACTTCCGATGGAACTTCTACTTCTTCCAAAACTTCTTCACTTGCTTCAGCGGTATCAACCTCTTCTGCAAGCTCTTCAGCCTTGGCATCTTTTTCTTTTTCTTCTTCCTTTTCTTCTTGCTTAATAGCCTTCTTCTTCGTAATAATAGCCTTCTTCTTCATAACGGCAACTACCTTAGCAAAGGTATCATCGTCAACTTCTTCAAATTCAGCTACAGTCGCGGAAGCTTCTTCAGCATCAAAACCAGCTTCTTCAAGTTGGGCCTTACGCTTCATAATAGCTTCTTTCTTCTTAAGCTTTCTAAGTTCTTCCATTTTTTCTTCCATATCTGCATCTTTAACAGCAATGGCCTCTTCGGCCTCCTTCAAAGATTCCGACACAGCTTCCAAACTAGAAGACTTTTCTACCAGATCAGCCGCTTGCGATTCAATCGTAGTTTGAAGCTCTTGAATCTTAGCCTCGAACTCGGATTGTTGTTCTGCAATGACCTTCTCTTTAAGAGCTTCATTAGCAGCTTTAGCTTCTGCCAATTCAGCACGCAGGTCGTCAACCTGCTTTTCATAACTATCAGACATATCATTCTCCTTTAGTGAAGATAAAGATAAAACTTTTGCTTGAGATTCATCAAAAAAATCATTTCCTTCCAAAATTACACTACGTGGGTTAGCGGGTTTGGAAACTAAGCCTTTACCAGAGAACGATAAGTTTCTTAATAGTCGGCCCACTTGGTAATCTTCATAAACTCCAGTTCCTCCGTAAGATCTTAAATGTTTTGTTAAAAAGGCGGAGGCTTCATCACGTTGAACAACCTTCATTTCACCTTTACTATCTTTTAAAGCGTAGTCAAAGTTTGGAAACAAACACTCCATGGATACAAACCATTTGTTTTCCTCAATTTCAGCGATAATCTTTTGCATACGATTTCGCTGCTCAGGATCAGACCATTCAGTATAAATTACAGCAGATGTAAGAATGTTAAACTCATTAGGAGCTTCAGCATCTTCATTGATTGTATTACCTTCAAAGTCAACCACCTGATTAGCGGTAATATGCCCAATGATATCCTTTTCATCGTGCATAAAGTTAAACGGTTTATCTTCTGGGGTTTTTCTAGCTTCCCATAATTCTTTATGGTCAAAAACATCATCGTTTTTATTCCAGCCAGTACTAACCAAAATAGATTTAATATAGTAAAGATCTATCTGTTCTTTATTTTCAGCCAAGGCCATGTCCGTCTTATTGTCAGTGAGAGCTTTTTGTAACCTCTCTACAGACTCTGGAGACGGAGCAGTATCAGTTTCTGCAACGGCAAGACAAGCAATAGAATTGTTAGCTATAACTTCCTGCAAGCCATCACGAACCTCTTGTTGATATATTGGTATATTCATATTTAGTTTCTCCATAACCAATAATACACAAAAAACCAATAAATAGGTTCATTTTGGTATTATTCATGATTATTACAAAAAATTTCCGCAAACGACGAAGCGTAAATGTGACGCATTTCTGAAGTATTTGGCCTTCTCTGTCTTACTGTATTAAAGGTTTCCCTTTTACTATCAACTAGTTCTTTAAATACTTTACTGGGTTTAGTATTCCTAGCCAAAGCCTCTTGAACACTTTGCTCATTTACTTCAATCATAGGTTCTAAGCTAGTGAATATAGAAAGTTTTAAACTTTCCAATTCTTCAGTTTGTACCTTACTTAGAGCACGAGCGTCTTTCTTTTTGTAGTGTTCGCAAATTACAGGAGTCATCATCTCAGAAATTTTCTCCTGTGCCTCAATACCCCACAAAGTAGCAGAAGTAGGTTCTCCACTTCTAGGAAGTACACGACGTTGCTTTCTTGGCTCTAAATCTCTAGAGAAAAGAGGTCTACCACCTTCATCTTGAGGTTCATTTTTAGTATTATCAACAGTTACTTTTACTTGTTCTTTTTCAGTGTCTATATAAGGAAGTCCCAACTGTTCAAAATACTGTTCACTATCTAAAGAATCCTTTTGTAAACCCATTTTAGCAATATCCTCTTTATGATGAGGATTATGATATGGACCAGCCTTTTTGGGTGCATTAGAGTCATTAAGACGCTCACGTTCTTCCCTTCTAACTCTAACTCTTTCAATTCCAGGTATTTCGCGAAATCTTTCTAGCAAGGTCTCTTGAGAAATTATATCACGATCAGCCAAATCCATAAGAAGTTTCTTTTGTGCGGATTCATCAGAAAGAATAATAGAATCGAAATGAATTTCAGCAGGAAGCCTAAAACCCATTGCTTTTCTTACATATTCTATTTCTTGTTTCCAGAAACGAGTTAGAACCTCTCGGCCATACTCTAATCTTTCAATAAGAGTTTTTAAAGAAACATAATTATTAGTATATCCACCATTTTGCCCAGATGCACCAGTAAGTGTTGGAGGAATACCAAGCCCTGCATAAATACTTGTTAATACGGGTTGATATTTTTCAGAACCTAAAAATCTATAAACCTGAGAATTACTTTCGGTAAATTTAAGTTCTGGACCCCAAACCAGATCCATGGTTCCGCCGCCAACATTACTAGCTAGAATATTTCTAATCTTTTCCAAGCCAGCCTTAGTTGGTACAATCTTCTGATCAAAGTCCCCAACTGTCCACAATCTAACCTGACTAATAGCACCATCTAAAGCTGCTAAGTCCGCAAGCTTCATCTTTTCAAGCATGCGAATATCGTCAAGGATAGCATAAATCATAGGATTAGCCCAAAGAAGCCAATCGTCCTTTTTGTAGTGGTAAAAGAATGTATCATCGGTTAAAGGAATTCTTCTATCTCCAGATTCAATTCTTTTTTGCAAATCGACAGGTAAAGTCTTGAATACACCCTTGTTATTTGTAGATGTGTTCAACAAGGATTGATAAGTATATTTAGATATGTTTAAGTAAAATTGAGGCTTCCCAACTGCAAGCATACCAGGATCATCAACATCAACCGCAATAGGATTAATAAAGTCGTACATCCAAGGAACTTCGCGTTTTGGTATTTTTAACTCATCTATAATTATATCTGCACCAGCGGCACGTCTTAACTCTGCTTCTTTTCTTCTGTTTAACCTTGCAGTTCGACGTTGAACAACAACGTTACCAGTTCTGTAAAGATAATTAAGAAAACGTTCAGATCTATCATTACCATTTACCTGATTAAACCATTTACGATAAAACTTTTCAATATTTTTATTGGGATGCACCAATACGAGACCCTGACTAGCAAAATCACTCATCAAGTCAATAACATTACGAATGATTCCAACGCGATCATAGGCAGCCATACAAGCCGCCATTATCTTTTTTTGTCGACTAGGAATTGCCTCGCCTGGACGAAATGCGTCATAGTCAGAACGGTTAAAAGAGGGACGTACATTACGATTAGGCTCTATATCAAGATATGTCTGTTGATAACTGTTATAGGAAGGATCTCCACGATAACCCAAACCATGACCTTCACTACGATATACAGCTCCATCATAACCATCAAGGTTAATAGAATCATAAACCTTGTCTTTTTCAGCCTCGCTACCCCATGTGTTGTATAAATTATCTGACATTTTGCGTCTATACCTCCATATTATTTATTTTTTAGTATATTATTTTTCATTTGACTCAGGGCGACGACGTGGATGCATTTCATCGCTATTAGCACTACCAAAGATATTATAATCAATTAAACCAAGCATATCATCGCCTTGTGAGTAAAAACGCCATTTTTGGGAACGTACTTGTCTCCACCAATCAGCGGTATAACCACGTCTAGGTAAAACAGCATTAAATTTGTTTCCACGAAACATTCTTGCACCTATGTGGTACGTAAGATAAGTATCCCCATGAGGAGGTATAAGCATACCTTGAGGGCCGTATCTTGCAATACCACCTAGAGACCCCTTTGCATAACATTCATAAAACCATTTCAAAAAACGTTGATCATTATTAAACCCCCAAGTTTTTTTACCCGACTCTTCAGACCATTTTTTTATATAATCCCTTAAAGATTTTCCATTAATAAAATCCAATCCATCTTTATGCTTTCTATGTCCCCACATTCCGCCAGGAATAGGAACAAATTTGTGCCCAGGATGGTCTCTAACTATAAACCATTCCTTACCACTAGCTAAAAAATTATCCGCAGCAGAACGATCCCTTTCACAAACAACACAATCAGTATCTCGACAAAAGAAGACATCTACCTCTGGATCATCTATAGGTAAAAATCTCCAAAACATTCCACCTTTTCTTATAAGTTCATCAGGCTCGTTGGCCATATCAATTACTTCTGCACCCATATATGACAACAATTTACTAACTTCAGGTGCGACATTAGTATATACTCTACAAGTCCAATCAGGAAAAATCCTTCTAGCCTCTAATAAATTAACTATTGCACCAACTTGATAACAAGCTTTATCCCCATACAAAGAAAAACTAATAACCTTTTTTAACGATTTAGTATCTTCTTTATCTTTATCTATTTGTTTATTAGCTTCACTCTCACTAAGAGAATTAAGTCGCTGCTGCATTTTTTCAATCAATTCTCTGGCTGCGGCAAGTTCTTTTCTTAATTCTTCTTCGTTTCCCATATATATGCTCCAAATATATTAAAAGTCTCTTAATTATATTAACAATTATATTGCCAATCGTATTATTATACACAAGTAATAAAAAAAGGGTTAATAAGTTCCTTTTATTTGTTCAGTAAACCAAGCCGGACCTTGAAACAGCTTTGTATCTTTACTCATAAAAGACGGTTGACCATCCGCAAATCCTCCAATTGCACCAGATTCTATAGTTGTTTTTTCAACCAAAACATTTCTAGCAGACATGTTTGCCATAATGAGTGATGAATAACGGTCTTTCCTTAGTCTACTTTTTCTACCAGCACCCGTTTTTACTTCTGGAGTATCCCAACGTTCTCGGCCAGTACTGGTCTGTGTCATAACAATCATAGACAGTTCATCCTTTAACTCCTCAATTTCCATAACACAATCTTCCAAAGTATCATACTTTCTTCCAACAGATTTATCAACTTCTAACGCAACGCCCAAACTAGCAGAATCAAAATAAGGAAACAATACAATTTTATCTTCAAAATCTTTTCTGAGACCATGATTAGCTTCAGCCAACCAGTCGTACTTAGCAAACTGACACATGCGTAAAATATGAAGTCCAGCATAATCGTCTGTATCTTTGGGCTTATCCTCTATTACAGGCCATATGGCAAGCTCTCCATCCGGTATTTTGTCTTTATCATGTAAAGCCTCCATAACTGCAATACCGCCTCCCTGGGCGTCCAGGGCGATCTCAACGCATGGAAAAACTTTCATTAACTGTCTAATCTTTTTTGCACAATAAGAATAAAAATCATCTTCGTCAACTATTTTTGACTTTAGCTTCTCTTTATGAGATTTACGGTTAGTTGTCCAACAGTGAACAACTTTTCTATGATCAGAATTGACCTCCATTACAACAATGCTAAAATTATCAACTTCTGATGCGGGATCGACTCCAAAAACATATTTTTTGCTGCTATCACCCTTTAATGAAGCCTCAAACCAGACATCGCCAGAATTAGCAAAATTTACTGGTTCTGTAGGACTAGTAGTACATCCCTCAATTAAACTACGTTTAAAGAAACCTTGACTGTCTGTAGTAAAAACAGCACCATATTCCATTTGATAGATGCCAGCATGAACAGTAGCTTTTGCACGTCCAATCTGTCCAGTGTCCATAAATCCTTCTGGTAACTTTTCTACTGGTATTCTAGCAACTGAATAATTACTATAATCAAAATCAGTGGGAATTTCTCCGCCAAATACCTCTTCTAACCTTCTTTCATCTCCGCCACTTGATACAATAGAATGATAACGCTTAAAATATTCTGCAAAATGGTTAAAATCATAATATGCAGTACCGGAAAGTATAATTTGATTAGACTTGTCGGCTGGATTTTCATTTTCGGCCCCATCAACAACAGGAATACCTAATTCTTTTGCTTTTTTTTCCTTGGCTTTTTGTTTTACTTTCTCTATGGGGGATGCAGCAACGGCAGCAAAACCAGCAACGACGTTTTCAAAAATATCGCGTGGAATAGACGCGAATTCATCTGCAATAATGTCATTCGCACGTTGACCTCTAATTTTACTACCGTCACCTAATGGAAGACAGGTGATGGTACTTTGACCAATATGCATCACACATCTGTCCACATCCCTTCGTGGGCCACTATTAGTCGAACATAAATCTCTTAACACAGGAGCATTTTTCCAAATCGTATCCATATACTCAAACAAAACTTTCGACTGTCTAAAAGCGGCACCAACAATAATGATTTTTCGTCGTGGCATGAATAATGCACGCAATAAAGGGTATACTGATAAAATGAAAGATTTACCCATACCACGACTACCAACTAACATAGGAAACTTTCTGTCCCACATTTCATGCAACAAAAGTGCTTGGAACGGAGAAAGTTCAATGTTTAGAATATACTTGCAGGCAAAGCTGAAATATTCCGGCTTCATCATTAGCCACGAAAGCCTTTTCAGAAGGGCTTCATTGTCAGAGTCTTGCATAACAAAATCCATAGGATTAAATAAGTTAGACTCGTCGACATCAATGCCAAGCCAAGCATCTTCTAGCATCAGTTCTTGTTTTTTCATATTTTTATAGAATTAGAAAAGACACGATCAGCAAAACCAAAGTCAATTGCTTGCTCTGGTCTCAAATACCAATCACCATCCTTCATCTTTCTTTTTATGTAGGATTTTACTTTAGAAAGAGAATCTTCTCTTTCTTTAAAAAAGCCACCAGTCTTGTGACACTTTTCCGCATAAATGTCAATCATTGTTTGTATGTTTCTACGATCAAGACTTGCAAAATTCTGAGAACTTAAAAAATCCCCAGACATTTCGCTAGAACCGTAGTGGCACATAAAGATACAGTTCGGCATCAAGATTCTTCTATCAGCCGCCTGCATTATTATTGTTCCCATAGAACAAATTTGTGAATAACCTATGATGGTAACTTTACATTTACACAACTTAATAGCGTCATAAATACCCATACCAGAATACCAGCAGCCACCCACGGTCTGCATGTAAATGGTAATTGGGTCTGATGACTGAAACTGAAGTATATTAATATTCTTTACAAAATCTTGCACCATTCTAAAATCTACGCCGCTAGACTCGGATGCATCTTCTTTTTCTTGCAGGTAGATTATCCTTCTGTTTACATCAATATTTGATGCATGAATATCAGAAATCGAATCCTCTTGATGCTGTTTCGTCATCTGAACCTCGGTCAAAAAGTTCTGTCAGTCTTTTAAAAATACTATTAGTAACTAAAAAAGCGTTTTGTTTATTGCCGCAGAATATAATTTTAGTGCTGTACCAGATCTCAAATTCCATTAAACATTTTAATAGGTACTTGCCTGTCACTTTTACTTTGGAGCGTGCGTTTTTTGGAACTCTAGAACCTTCTGGGTACTTTAATACATCATTCATATCAAATTCAAGAATCAAGAAAGAGAAATGAAAATCCTTCATCCTTTCTATCTCTTCTTGAAACGGCTTCTTTTTTCTTCCTAAATTCATAGCAATCTCGGACACAGAGGCTTTACGCTCTACGCACACTATATCTTCATAACCTTTTAGGGTATAGTCGCCCGTATGTAGTGTGCCGATCTCCATTCCCTCACACTTGTCGTAAGAGGAAAAAAACCAACCATCTTGCTCTCGTGTATCTTTTATTACTGTGTATTTACTCATCTGTTTTGGTCTTTTTCCACCATTTATCACCAGAAAAATTATCTGAAGAATCTTCAGTTTCTTTTTCTTCTGGTTTTGAACTTGTTTTGGAACTACTCGTCAATTTATAGGTTTTACTAACCCCATCCCATTCGATAGAAACTCCAAGCTTTTCCAGTGTTGGTTTAGCCCCGTCTGCGGCCCTCCAATGCTTGCCAGTATATGAATTTGCATCAATGGTAACTTCTTTACCATCGGCAGCAACTTGTTTTGCGAACGAAATAATTGCGTCTTTGAGGTTCATTTTTTATTGCTCCTTACTTTTTCAGAAAAATATGAAATATAATGTGACTCATGTCCTGTCACTTCTTTGTGACAACTTCTACAAAGGGTAATCCCGTTATCTGGATCATATCTAAGGGTACTAGCGGCACTCCACTTCATAATATGATGAACGTTTAACCATACCCCTTTCCCCCCTTTTTTACACATTTGACATGTGAACTTGTCCCTTTTAAGAACAGCATTCCTGAACTGCTTGTACACTGGGTCCGAGTAATTTCGCTTCTTTGACATCGTGACTTACCATTCTTTCTGCAAGTTGTTGAAAACTAATTTTTCTACGCCACCCTAGTTCAGTTTCTGCCTTTACAGGAATTCCAAGTAAATAATCTACTTCTGCGGGCCTGTAAAACTCTGGATCAATAACCACATAGTTTTCCCACTTATCAATTCCCACGTAAGAAAATGTCGCATCAAGAAAATCCCTAACAGTATAAGTTTCGCCCGTGGCAATCACATAATCATCAGGATCTTCTTGTTGTAACATAAGCCACATAGCATAAACATAATCTTCCGCATGGCCCCAGTCTCTTTTTGCATCAAGATTCCCCAAACGCAGCTTTGGCATTGATATTTTTGCATGAGAATCATCATGATTCCTTGATATAACGTCACCCCTGCAAAAAACCTTGTGATCGCCCTTCCAATTCACAAATTCGCCAATCCATTTGGTTATTTTGCGAGTTACAAAGTGTTCGCCCCGTCTTTCAGACTCGTGATTAAATAAAATACCACAACTTCCGTGAATTCCATAACTGTCGCGATAATTCCGCACAAGATGGTGGGCCGCAAGCTTTGCAATAGCATAGGGGCTTTGTGGCATGAATTCGGTAGACTCATCCTGATATTTCTTTTGCTCAGAACCATTGCCTACGATATATCCTACCAAGGACTTCTTGTTTGTGTCTGTGCTGTAGTTTTTGCCAAACATTTCACTAGAACTGGCTTGATAAAACCGAATATCATCTTTTCGCGAACTATAACGAATAGCCTCTAGAATATTAAGACATCCGCCCGCAGTAATGTCCCAGGTTAGGCTAGGTTGCTTGAAACTAGTGCCAACATGAGATTGAGCCGCCAGATTATAAATCTCATCGGGTTTAACCTCCTCGATAATTTTACTAACATTAAAACCGTCCGTAACATCGCCTTCGACAATGTTTATTTGGGGCAAGATATGTTCAATTCTTGAAAGGGTGCTAACACTGACTCTTCTGGTGACACCAGTGACTTCATAGCCCCAATGTACCAGCAATTCAGCGAGATAGCTGCCATCTTGTCCTGTGATTCCGAAAATAAGTGCCTTTTTCATTCATCTTCCTTTTTTATTAGTGTTTCCGAGGTTAAAAAGGGCTGATCTACCGTCCCATCCTCGTATTCATGGTATTCTGCTAAACGTTCTTTCTCTGATTCCATCGAAAGTCGCATTTTTTCCATTTCCAATCCGATCTTGGTGCGGAACTCGCTATCGGTAGCAATCTGTTTAACGAGCGAAGCGAAGGTTTGCTTGCTATCTTCAATCGCTTTGATACGTTGCTCTCTGGTGCCTTTCAGATCTTTTAGCATTGTAGCTTTGCGAGCTTGGAGATCTTTGTAGTCTTTTGACAATGTTTCTTGTGAGGCTCTTAAAACTGCTATCTGACGCTCCAACTGCATAACGTATTCTATGTCCCTTTGATCTCTGTCCACCGCCTTCTCCGCCTGAACTAGGCGTTCATACGTCGATATCTCGGTTTGATTGTCTTGTTGAGACTTTAAAATCCGATTCATCAATATTTCTAGTTTGATTGTATCTATAATCTGCATTTCTTCGGTGTGAAACACGTCGTCTTTGAACTGACTCCACATTTTTTTGAAATGGAACTCAAACATTTCCAATTCTTCTTCTGCAAACTGATGTTTAAGCTCTTTGTAGTATGGTTTGCTCTTCAGCTCGTTGGCTACCGCCGCCTCCTTCTTTTGCTTTGCACTAAAACCTATCTTTTTAGAGATCCACTTCTTTACACTCGCCGGATCACGATTCAATTGTGAAGCAATCTCTTCAATAGAAAGAACCTCGGCGTTCGCCTCGATAAAAAGCATTTCATCGTTTGAGAATCTGCCACTTTTCATAATCGGATACCTTTCAAATCAATCATCTTTGTCACAGTCTCCATTTATAATTCTTGAAATGACTTCAATAATGTTTGCCTTGCGGCTTTTGGGCAAAGGAGCGTTGGCCTGTAGTTTTAAGTAGTCGCGACGAAGATGGGCGGGCAGCTTTTGGTCGATCAAATCTAGTATCTCACTGATATGGGCGTCGTTTGAGGTGTGGTTGGGGCTATAGATACTGTAGATACTGTCGATACTGATGGGTTCGATCAGGTTTTTTTTGCGGTCCTGAATTTTTTGGGCCGAGCTACCATAATCCATGCGGTAATAATTGTCGCGTTTGAAGGTTTTGAGGCGATTGTTTATGTGAGTGTACATAAAGTTTTCCAAGGGGCGGGTGGGATCGTACTTTTCTAGGCCAGCACACCCAATAAGAAATGCCTCTTGTTCAATGTCTTCAACATCATAGCCACTAAACACATAACGAGGGGCCAAGCGGCGGCTAATCTTCATAATCACATCGGTAACATAAGCTTCGTTCATACCATCAGGTACTTTCATGAGGTCGCCTCACTCCCATATAAAAAATAAAATTGTGTTGCAAAGAAAAAGGGGCCACTCTAAGGGGCCGTTTGTCAGATTTATCGAGGAAGATTATTTATCTTCCGAGTCTAGTTCGTGGATTATGTCAAATTCATCTCTGATTCTTTTCTTTTTACGCTCAGGGTCATTGGGGTCATATGCTTTTAAGCTCGAAAGGGGCTTGTCTTCGGCCTCCATGTCTTTGGCTGCGGATCTTTCAAGATGAGTGTCAAGTGCAGTTACCTTGAAAACATTGGTGTGCTTGTAATAATCTTTAGGGTCGAGATCGGACATGTGTCTACTCCTGTTCAAAATGTTGCTAACTAGCATATTATCGTATCTACTATTGATATATACACACGATTTGATAAAATACAGCGGCGGTTGGGGTCAAACGGGGGCCAGTCGGCATGGTTTAAGAAAGACATTTATTGATATTTGTGTTGATTGCGTCTAAACCACCCCGGCTTTTTTTGACACCTAGACCTGTTTTTAATGGGAAAATAAAACCCCCCCGGCGTTTTTTAGCGAGTTTTTAAGTTTTTTAGACGATTTTTGAGTTTTTTGGTGTTGTGGGGTTGACTTTTGTGTCGATAACTATATAATAAGGACATAACAAGTTAATTACTCATAAGGAAACTTAAGAATGATCCAAGTAGTAAACAAGATCGACGGCCAAGTTGCTTTCACATTCGACAGCCTTGAGGAATTCAATGCCACGTTTCCTAATGGGATTACTGAGGAAGGATGGGAGTTTGCTAACGTGATTGATGAAAGCGATTGGGATGATGGACAACCTTCTGAGTATGATGAATGGCAGGACTACTATGGTGGTGACGATTGGGATCACGGTCAATATGACGATTATTAAAATCTTGGGAATCTTTAAAGATTCCTCCTTGCAATGTCGATAATATATAGTAGAATCAAGTTATTCAAACACAACACAAAGCAAAGGTAAAGCAATGTTTCGACAAGCCAACAGCACCAAAGATATTGTAATCAACTGGGTAACTCTATTGACCGTCGCAACTCCGATTGTCGCAACGGTTGCACTGGGTGCATTATTCGTAGTTTGTCAAATTATTGCAGCTATTAACTAGGGAGTATTTATTATGGCAGTTATTCGATTTTATGATCTTTCTGGTGGTGGTTATCAAAAAGTCGACGGCAAGAAGTATATCTATATTCAAGCTGACGATATCACTTCAGCTTGCAATGAGTTTGTTCGGCTGTTCAATGTAGATCCTTGCAATACTACTTGCGATTGCTGTGGTCCCGATTACTCTATCACTGAGTTTCGAGACATTGCCGAGGCTACTTATTTTGACCGTTCCGATTATGATACTCGCGAGGAGATTGAGACCGTTTCGGAGTATTTTACCAATAATAATAATGCTGCGTACTATGCTTGGACTGGGTTAACTGAGCAGTTTAAAGACTTAGTAGGGTAATCGACGTAAGTCCTTACGCCCCAACGGTTTACGGCTCGCGGGGCTGCCCGGCGGGCTCTAAGTCCTGTGCTGGTAACGACTTACGACAATCTGATCTTTTTTGAGTTTCTGGGATTTTATTGGCTGGGTGTGACCTAACGTGTCACTACCATACCCGATAATACTTATATCAGACAACACAACACAATAAAGGGTTAAACAATGTTTCAAGTTATCAACACAATCACCAGCGACGTGGCTTTCACTTTCGACAGTATCGCAGAATTCAATGCTGCATTCCCCAACGGTATCACCGAGCCACATTGGGAATTGATTGAAAGAACCGACATTATTTCGGAAAAGTTTCAAGATTAGGGGGTTGACTTTCCGATAACATAGTATAGAATGAAGTATCACAACAACACAAAGGAAACCAAAATGAGCTACGAAACTACTTACCAAGTAACCTACGTTTGTCCCATATCCGATCATATCGTAACTAATCCCGACGTGGATGCGGACAGCATAAGCAAGGATGACGACGGTAACGCTATTTACTTCTACAACAAATTTTTTCCCGCTTGCAGGGTCATTAAGGTGGTAGAGAATTCGAAAACTTTTATCGCGGCCAAGCACGCATACTTCGATAAATGGGGTACGGGAGGTGGTGCTGATGGATAATGAAGAATATTTAGACTGGTTAGAATTACACTTTGAAACACCTATCGAGCAAGACTACCATCAGGATACCTTGCACGAGTTAATGGAATTTGAATTCGAGGAAGAGCTATGATATATATGGCTAATGGAACACGCTATGAAGTCGTTGAGGATGATTTTGCAAACTTCCAAAAATCGCCCAGGGTAACTGTAAGACTTACCAAGGGTGATGTTTATACTCGTAAAAAGGGATACGGATGGCAAAGAAAGATTACTAGCTTAACGTGGGTCGATGAAAATTTATTTGTTGGATACGTGAAACATTTAGGCGATGGCAAATTTGAGCCAACGCCGTGGAGTTGCACCGCTGACGCTTTATTGAACTGGGGTAAAAAAGAATGAAATGTCTAAATGGGCAGGTTGTATTCACTAAGACAAATAAGTGGGCATTTACCTTTGACTGTCCCGAAATGGGAATGACGTTAAAATCTATGGATGAGTTTGATTCGGCATACGAGGCAAAGCAGGCAATGCGTGCTGAAATGGCAAATATAGAGGAAATAGGTATCGAGGATACCGAAATCACTTCTGACAAGTCGTAAACCCTTACGCTATAAGGACTTAGGGCTCGCGGGGCTGCCCCGCGAAGCGTAACCTCTTGCTATATAACGACTTACGACAACTTTGATTATTTTTGTCTTTCTTGAAGAAATCTGACATAGAGTGACCAAACGTGTCACACCCATAGACGATAATATAAATATGACAAGTCAACACAAAGGAGATTTCAAAATGTTACGCGAAGCAAAGACAACCCGAGACATTATCATCAATTTGTGCATTATGCTGTTTATTATTTGCCCAGCGGTAGCCTTTACTGCTGTTGGTGGTTTTTTTGTAATTTGTTCGATTATTTTGGTCCTGACCCATTGACATACAGAAACCATATGGTAAAATCAAGTATCACAACACACAAAGGAATTATCATGAATCTTGAAGCTCTCAGAACTGCCACCCTAGAATGCTTCGCCGCACCCAACGAATGGCTCCCCGAAGAATTCCACGATGACATTCGCGGTGGTCGTACCCTAGCACGACTCGAAGAGATGTGCGAAGTTCGCGACGGTATCACTGAACACGTCAAACGCCAGCAAACAAAAGCTCGCAACATTGAAAAGCTATGCAAGCAAGTCGAAGCAAAATCTGTTTTTGCAGAAACCAAAGCTGGTAAGCAATTTGTAGATCTTGACAGTGAGCTAGATTATAGCAACAATGAGATTGACGATTTGCAGTTGACTAAAAATATGATGGCACTGGTGGCCGGTATGGTCAATGGTGGAGTTCTTGACGCTGATGACTTGGAGGAATAAAATGAATAGTGTTTTGCAAGCAGTAATTAACAATGTAGGCCAAGACATTATTGAGGCGATTAACGGAGATCATCCAGATACGCAAATGCTATTTGCTGGAGATATCTTTTCAGAAATAGAGGAATATATTCCTGTTTGGGATGATATGTGTATTGCTGAAAAATTAGAGTGTATTGAATACGTTGTGAAAAATCCCAACTTAGAGGACTTCGGGCATTCTGACCTTTGTCAACCAAAGCACCAAGCAACCGCTTATTTTCTGCATCAATACTTTTGTAAAGTAGAATCAAATGACTGTAGCCTATTTGATGATCTTGACTTTTTAATAATGAAAGTAAAATAAAATGGAATGGCTTATCGCAGTATTGAAGGACCAACAAAAAAGGGGAAAATAATGTCAGCAGATCAAATGTATGACGGTCATAAATGGTTAGTAGAACTAGAAAGATTAGAGACGGGCAGTAGTATCACTATGAAAGTTCCCGAAGCTATTAATCTAGAATTAAACATTGCAACATTTGAGGGAGAAGATCCCGCAGAAGCCTTCGACAAGTTAAGAGTTTGGGCAGCCAAAGAGTTTGGCAATTTTCATCCAGTTCAACTAATTCCAGGTAAGGAAATATTATGAAAGAAATGATTGTCTGTCTGTTATCTTTTATCTGTGGCCTGATGTTGGCCAACATCTTGATTTGACGTAACTCCTTGTGCCCCAACGACTTAGGATCTGCGGGGCTGCCCCGCGAATCGTAACTCCTTATGTAGTAACGACTTACGACGATTGTGGAATTATTTTGAATATTCTCGAAAAGATTTAAGATTAGGGGTTGCAATTGACGATAAATACTGTATAATCAAA
>MDTD01023574.1_pt1 | contig 21013 bp, 10 predicted proteins | sample 811221 | NCBI WGS metagenome assembly MDTD01 (sample SAMN05326646, study PRJNA326480) | marine metagenome | isolation source: seawater | place: Pacific Ocean: South West | collected 2011
ACGCATCCAGCGGTCGATCCCATCCCATCGCCCAACCCCACACACCCACGAGTCACGACCCATGCAATTAAAAAATACCAGTTCGGACACTCGTCACGCTCTGTGTATCCATACACCCCAATCACACAACAAACACACCAACAACACAGCGGTCGGTCGCCCCGCGCCGCCGATGCACGCGCGTTCGCCGCCGCCGCCAGTGCGCGCGAGTCGACGCCGATGTTGCTCCTGTTCGAGACCCCGGCGGGGTACTCGCTGTTCAAAGTGAAGGATGAGAAGAAACTCTCCGACGTCGAGGTGAGACGCGCGCGTTCGAGCGACGACGAGCGACGAGGGACGCGATGGGAGATGCGCCCATCGATGACGCGCGCCGCGCGAGGGATTCATTCGCGCGGGGTGGGATTCGCGCGCGGAGGCGCGAGTGATGCGGGTTCGGGGATGGAAGCGCGATGGGGGGCGCGCGGGGGTTGGGATCGGTGCGCGAGAGGGACGCGTGGGGGTGAGGGGGGGGGGGGGAGTGCGTGGGACGGCGGGACGGCGGCGCGCGCGGGAGAATTCTCGGCGGGAAGAGGGCGAGAGGCGGAGAAGGGCGGCGAACGACTCGTGTACTGACGGAGCGTGGTCTCGTTTTTTTTTTGCGGTGAATGAATAGAAATTGCAAGACGCTTTCAGCACGGTGGAGGGCGCGAAGAAGATGGTGTCCATGAAGGCGTTCAGTAAGTTTGAAAACACGACGGAGGCGCTCGCGGCGGCGGCGACCCTCGTCGACTCCAAGGTTGGCAAGAATTTGAAAAAGTTTTTGTCCAAGCACGCCGAGGGCGAAACCTTGGGCGTTGCGGATTCGAAACTCGGTGCCGCCATCAAGGATAAGCTCGGTATCAACTGCGTCGCGGACGGCGGGGTGATGGAACTGATGCGCGGCGTGCGCTTTCAACTGAATGAGCTCATCGGCGGTCTGACGGATGCCGATCTCGCGCCGATGGCTTTGGGTTTGTCGCACTCTCTGTCGAGATATAAACTCAAATTCTCCCCCGACAAGGTCGACACCATGGTGATTCAAGCCATCGGCTTGCTGGACGAGCTCGACAAGGAGTTGAACACGTACTCGATGCGCGTGCGCGAGTGGTACGGTTGGCACTTTCCCGAACTCACCAAGATTATCGCCGATAACATGCAATACGCCAAGGCTGCGAAACTCATGGGTGATCGCGCGAATGCCGCCGGCTTGGACTTTTCCGGAATTCTCGACGAAGACGTCGAGCAAGAGGTGAAGGATACCGCCATCATCTCCATGGGTACGGAAATTTCCGAAGAAGATTTGAACAACATCGGACAGTTGGCGGATCAAGTCATCTCGTTGAGCGAATATCGCTCGCAACTTTACGACTATCTCAAGGCGCGAATGAACGCGATCGCGCCGAACTTGACGGTTCTCGTCGGTGAGCTCGTCGGCGCACGTCTCATCTCGCACGCCGGTTCTCTCATGAACCTCGCCAAGCACCCGGCGTCGACTGTGCAAATTTTGGGCGCCGAAAAGGCGCTTTTCCGCGCGTTGAAGACCAAACACGAAACGCCAAAGTACGGTTTGATCTACCACGCATCTCTCATCGGTCAAGCTGCGCCCAAGTTCAAGGGGAAGATTTCTCGCGTGTTGGCTGCGAAGTGCGCCTTGTCGATTCGCGTCGACGCCCTCGGTGAGTCTTCGGAAGCCACCATTGGCGTCGACGCTCGCGAGAAGGTTGAAGCGAGACTGCGTCAACTCGAGGGCAAGACTCTCGGAGAAGCGTCCGGTGTGAAGAAACTTTCTGGGGATATCAAGAAGCATGACAAGGATCGCAACGCGGACGCTCCGGCGCTCCTCACCGCGCCGCGTTCTTACAACCCAGACAAGGATGCGACGAAGAAGGAAAAGAAAGAGAAAAAGGAAAAGAAAGAGAAGCGAAAGGCTGAAGGTGATTCTCCGAAGAGTGCGAAAAAGAGCAAGAAGAACAAGGACTAGATGTTCACGCTCGACAACTCTGCGTCACACTTCCGACTAGCTTTCTCGTGTATCATATCAAAAGTAGAATCAGTTTTTTTCGAGAGATGATTATTAATAACATGTGAGCTCCTCAAATTGAAAATGCTTGTGCAACGCATTCATTTCTATAACTAAGCGATCGGGCGACCGAGCGACTCATCGATTTCGCCGTGTGTGACACGAATGTCGCCGCGCCCGGAGACGCGTCGCGCGAGCGAGACGACGTGAAGGCGGTCACGGAGGAAGGACGTAAAGTGTGATCGATGTGCGCATTACTCATCGTCATCGTGACCGTCGCTGGAGAGCCACTGAGTGAAAATCCACTTTTCTCCCGACTCTACTTTCGAAGCCTCGTGAAGACTACGCATGGCCTCTGTCTGTCCGTCGCCCTTGACGCTCCAAAATAGAATGGCGCGACCGCGCTTCGGGTAAATTCGTATCCCGCCCGGATGTGTCGTGTTCCCGCACAGAGGAATCGCCTTGGGGAAGTGCGTCGCGCCGCCGCTCTCCGGCTCGCGCAGGTATCCCATAAACGTGAGCGTGCGTTTGAGCGATCCGGCTCTGTTATCGTAATGCGCGGTGTATCGCTCGTGCGTCGCGTACTTGACGATTTGCATCGCTTCAATCTGATGAAGTCCATGGTCCCGACGAGACGTGACGATCGGTAAGTGCACCACCTTTTGAATTCTACTCTCGATGGCGCGCACGACGTCGGAGTGTCCTCGCGCGCCGGTGAGAAAACACGAACTCGACGTTCGGCCGTCGGAAAACTTTCCATCGGTGACGCGAGACCGCTGTAAAGACGGCGTCGCGATGTCGATCAACTCTTCCGCCTCATCCTCGGTGAAAAAGTCTTCTAAAACGAACAAGAGACAATCCTCGCTGAGACATCGAATCGACGACGCCACCAGCGGCGACTCTTTCCATCGCCGCGCGCGACACGCGCGAATGTCGTGAACGCACACCTCGACGTCGACGTCCCCGTGCAAACTGACGATATCCAGTGCGTCATGGAGTTTGAACGCGTGTTTGATGCCCCACGAGTCTCCTTCCCCGTCGAAGACGCGGGACAGGTACGTCTCGAAATGGCGCGAACCGTCGCCGGCGACGAACGCCAACGCGAAACACATCTCCACCGCTCCCACCGTCGCCGTCCTCGTCCTCGTCATCCCGCGCGCGCCGTCGCGTCTCTGCAAGTACACGGACACCGACCCTTCCTCGTCGTCTTCGCGCGTTCGCAACACGAATCGCCAATCGTACCTCGAATCGCGTCTCGCCGCCGCCGCCGCGCCGAAATCGGCCGACGCGAGCGCGTCCTCATAACCGTCGCGCACGCGCACCCGCCACCGCACGCGATTCGTCACTTTCGCCTCGGCATTTGACGCGCTCAATTTGCCAGACACGTGTGGCTCGCACCGCGCCGGCGCGGCGTCCTCGTCGTCGTCGACGGATTCGCCTCGTGACGCGACGCATCGCGCGCCGTCCGAGAACACGCACACCGTCCTCCTCTCCTCGCCCCCGCCTCGCCGCGCGCCGAGCCACGGTCGCGACGACAACGGCGACGACGTCGTCTCCCCGTCCCGACCTCGACGCTCGCTCGACGCCCCGGCGCCCATGACGACGCTATTTCTGTCGCGTCGTGTTCTCGCGCAATCTCGAAGAATCCGCGCTGTGACGATGGACGCGCGCGCGACGTCGCCGACGGACGGAAAAGACGCGCGATCGACGTCAAAAAAATCACTCCACCGATCGACGTCCTCGATCGTCGCGCGCGCGCGTCGCGCGCGAGAGTGAAGCGTCGAGCACCACGACTTCAATCGTCACAGCGACGCGACCGCCATGTCTGCGCGAGAGGAGAGCGATGCGATCGAGCGCGCGCTCGCGTCGCTCGCGCTCACGGACGACGATCGACTCGAGGGAGTGCTGACGCGACTGCTCCCGCGCGCGATCGCGTCGTTGGCGACGACGCACGCGTCGTCGGTGCCGAAAATCATGAATCTGTTGAAACACATCAACAAGCGCGTGGGCGCGATGCCGGGGTTGCGATTGCCGTTGGAGGCCGTCGTGGACGCGTACGCGACCGCGTCGAACGTGTTGGTTCGAAACTTCGCGCTGGTGTACGTGGAGAAGGCGTTCGAACGCGCGGATGGGGAGGCGCGGGAGATCCAAATCAGTCGAGCGCTGCGAGGGGTGGCGAAGAGATCGGCCGATCACGTCGATATTCTGTGTCGTTTGGCGTTCGACGCGTTGGGTACGCTCGCGAGGGGAGATCCTCGACGTGACGTCGAGTTTTTGGTGGACGATGACGATCGACGGGTGTTTTTGAGACGCGCGCGCGATTTTTTCTGTTACGCGCCAAACGCGACGGGGACGAGCGCGTCGACGGTGCCGAATCGATTGGAGACGCATCTGAGCGCGCTGGCGAACGCGTCCATCGGTGTGGAGGGTGCGCCCGGTGACGCACTGCGCGAAGCGGCGGCGACCCATCGGGAAGAGGCTGGACGCGCAGCGCCGGCGCCGGCGTTGAGCGCGCCGCCGAGTCTGAGTCCGAGCGCCGTCGAACGCGTGCTGGGGAAAGGGAAGGAGAAGCCGACGCCCGCGTCTTTGGCGATGAAGAAACGTAGGTTGTTAGAGTACATATCGAGCGCGGAGATCGTGGAGAAGGCGGACGTCGACATGGAGTCGGAGGATGGCGAAGACGGGTCGACGGAGCGACGCGAGATGAGTCGCTTTTTAGTCAGCGGATCGGAAATGTTGACACACTGCATCGTCGCCTCGTGCGACAGCGATCACGAGGTGGCGAAACGCGGCGAGGAGTTACTCAAGCGGCGGTGCACGTGGGAGACGAACAGACCCATCGTCAACTTGGACGACGCGAAGATCGCGGATGAGCTGTTTCGACTCTTCCTCGGCTCCTCCGCGGACGTCCCCGCGGCGTCTCGAATACTGCCGGCGTCGCCCGCCGTGAAGCTCAAAGTCATGAATCTGCTCACACGATCCATGGCAGCCGCGGACGCGTTCCCCAAAAACATCGAGACGGTAAAGATGTGTCTCTACGACGTCACGTCGACGACGAGATTAAAAGCGTACGGGATGCAATTTATGGTTTGGATGTTGAGCCACGCAACGAACGAAGAGCTCTTCGCGTTCGCGCCGTCGCTGATGACCGGCATGCTCGAGATTTTAGATTCACGCGCCGACGGATCGAGCGAGGGCGATCAATCGGTGACGTTCGCGCAGGAGACGCTTCGTGGATTCTGTTACCAGGCACTCTCTCAGCTCACCGTGCGGGATAAATCGAGCGTGAACAAGGACGTGTTGCTCGCCGAGCGCATATTTGAAGCGCTCGAGAAAGAACCAGACGGCGTCAAGTCGTACGTTCAAGAGGCTGCGCGAACGTTAATCTCCGCGTATCGCGAATCTCCGTCCACGTACGTGCAGACGCGTCTGGAAGAGCTCATCGTCGGCGCGCTGGAGGACAAAGAAAACAAGGCGAAACGACTCGTCGGCGCGCAGTGGGCGAACGACATGTTTCCCTTTTCGCACGTCCCGTCGCGGTACGCGTGCATAATCGCATCGGGCGACGCAAAACACGAGATGCAAACGTTGGGTCGAAACGGTTTACGTCAACGCGATTCTTCGCGCGCGTCGGCGGCGGAACCGCGGTTGCGCATCGAGCCTTGGGACGGATGCGACAGGGAGATGATGACGAAATCGTGGGCCAACGAAGACGACATGTTCGATGATCTCTCGAAAGATCATTACCGATACATGGAGTACCTGGCGTTCTGCAGAGGCGAGACGCCGACAGTCTTGGAGCGACACCCGCCCGCGTCCGCCGTATTGCACCACCTCTTCGAAAAACTTCCAGAGTTAGGCGTCAATCCCGCACTTCACGCGACGTTGATCTTACCGGAAAACGCCATGAGCGCGGCGTTGGCCTTCGTGAATGAATGTCTGCGAGCCGACTGCGTCGCGTCGAGAGCGTTGACCGAAGACGCTAAGACGCTGTACCTCAACTTGCTCAATCGATGTTTGGTGAAGTCGGCGGGACCGGCGCTCGCGAGCGAGGCGCTCCTCAGTCTCATAGACGCGCTCGAACGAACACCGTCGATTCTCGACTCCAAAGAGATGTTGAACGCGATGCACGTTCGTTTGCGTCACTTTATCGCGCACACGGATGACGAAACGCGCGAGCGCGCGGCGAAATTGTGCGGCGTCTTGGTGGCGCGTCTCGAAGAGGACGCCCGCTCGGCGTTTTTGAACGAAACATTGGACGTCCTCGCCGACGACGCGCGAGGCGTTCGACTCGAACATCGCGAGGGGGCACTGTGCGCGAGCGGGTACATCGTCGGTTCCGGGTGTGCGTCCGACGCGGACGCGTCGCGAGCGATTCGAATCTTCGTCGAGGTCGCGCGAAGAGTCGGCAAGGGACAGAGCGCCGACGCCACCGCGGCGAGTGTTGCGGCCGAGGCAATCGGACACGCCGCCGCGCGCGCGCCGCTTCGCGCCGACATCATCGACGACGCGTTGGCCGCGCTGGGCGACGTGTTGCGCAACACGGACCCGAACGTCACGAGACGCGCGGCGAGAGCCTCGGGATGCGTCTTGCTCGCCGACGCGCGCGAATCCACCGCGTCGGCGGTATTACCTCGTCTGCTCGACCTGTGTGACGTCAAGAACGACGAGACGCAATTTGCGATCGGAGAAGCGCTCGCGTTCGCGTGGGGAGACGTGGACGTCGACGCCGATCGCGTGCTCACAACATCGTTCACGTCGCTGAGCGCGGCGGCCAAGTCGACGGACGCCGAGCGTTCTGACGAGCCGAAACCAGAACCAGCGAGCGTCGATGGGTACGATCCAAGCGCTGATCCTCGCGCGCACATCCATCGCGCGGTGCTCGACGCCATCTTCAATCGGTGCATTTATAGCTCTCGAGTCGAAAAGCGATGCGCGGCGTGCGTGTGGTTGCTGTCGCTCGTCACGCACGCCGGGCGGCATCCGCGCGTGTCGGCGATGCTTCAAGACGTGCAGGAAGCGTTCGGATCGCTCTTGGGCGATCAAAACGAACTCACGCAAGAGCTCGCGAGTCGAGGCATGAGCATATTGTACGAGATGGGCGACGAGGCGCAGCGTAAAGAATTGCTCGCGGCGTTGATGGGCACGCTTAACGGCGCGGCGCCGAAGAAGCGTCACGTCAAACTCGACGACGACGCCGAGGTGTTCGAGGAGGGCACGATCGCCATCGACGACAAGGCGCTGCGAAGCGGTGACGGGGATAAGAATTCACTCACGACGTATCAAGAGTTGTGCAGCGTGGTGACGGACATCGGACAACCGGATCTCATCTACAAGTTTATGGATTTAGCCAATCATCAGCGCGCGTTGAACTCGTCTCGCGGCGCCGCGTTCGGATTCGCGTCCATCGCGAAAAAGGCGGGCGACGCGGTGACGCCGCACTTGACAAAGCTCGTGCCGAAATTGTACAGGATGATGCACGATCCGAATCCGAAGATGCAAGAGGCGGTGAAAGGAATTTGGATATCGCTCGTCGATTCTCCAAAGGCGACGGTGGACGCGCAGTTCGACGCAATCATGGAGGAACTTTTAAATGAATCAGGAAGTCGACTCTGGCGGTCGCGTCAGTCGAGCGCGAGTTCTCTGAGCGATATCTTACCAGGGAGAACGTTTAAAGAGGTTAAGCAGTACCTCGCGAGATTATGGGAACTATGTTTGCGCGCCATCGACGACATCAAGGAAACTGTGCGCCTCGCCGGCGAGGGCATGTGCCGCTCGCTGCGTTCGTTGACGTTACGATTATGCGACGCGCATCACAGCGGGCCTTCCGAGGTGAAAGAGACAATCAAAATTGTGCTGTCGATCTTGCTTCAAAAAGGGTTGATATCGCCGGTGAAAGAAGTACAAGCGCTGAGCATGGACGTCATCATGAAACTCGTCAAATTCGCCGACGGCGACGCCATCAAACCTCACATCACGGACATCGTGAAGACGTTGCTCGAATCGTTATCGGGCATGGAAGATTCGAGATTGAATTACATCGAACAACATGCGGCGTCTTTCGGTCAGGCGGCGACAGAAAAGCTCGAAGCCATGCGCTTGCGCGCGGCGAAATCGACGCCGATGGGAGAGACGTTGGATCTTTTAATGACGCACATCGACGAGACGGTGATGTCTGATCTCGTGTCCACGATGTCCTCCGTTCTGAGAACGGGCGTCGGTCTGAACACCAGAGCGGGAGCGGGACGGTTCCTCCAGAGATTTTGCATGCGACGAGGAAGGTTGGTGCGCCCGCACGCGGCGAACCTTTTCAACATGTTGTTGACCTCGGCGGTGAACGATGCGTCCGCCGCCATTCGAGCGAGCTACGTGGCGGCGATCGCGGCCATCTCCAAGTATGCCGAAGAGCCACAAGTGAACGCGCTTGTGCAGGAGATTGTGCGCCTATCGAAGAGCGAAACCGACGGCGAGCGAGGCATTGCGGCGCAACTTTCGCTCGAATTGTCGAGAAGCGCCCCGGATGCGTTGAGTCCGCAAAAGACGTTCGTGCTCCCACTCGCGTTCATCGGGGCCCACGACTCGGAAGAGTCCGGACAGTCAAAGTGGCGAGAAGTTTGGGATGAAAACTCGGGCGGTGTTTCGGCGAGTCTACGTCTGTACTTTGACGAAATTCTGAAGAAAACATCGGATTTGTTAAATTCGAGTCAGTGGCATCGCAAACGTCAAGCCGCGAAGGTGTTCACAGAAATAGCCCTCAAATCTCCGGACGTCATCGCGCCCAAGGCGCAAGAGGTCATGGACACTCTCGTGAGCGAACTACCGGGAAGAATATGGGAAGGGAAGATTTGTTTGCTTGAAGCCGTGTCAGCGCTCACGACCGGATGCCCGCAAAAAATCGACGTACAGAGCACGTTGGACGCGCTGTTGGCTGAAAGCAAACGAACGAAATCGGATTATCGCAAAGCGGCGCTGCACGCGCTCGACTCGAGCATCGTCGCCATCGCATCGATCGAGGGATGTGACGATGTACGTTTGATGTCGAAAGTCGTCCCAGTCGTCGCCGAAGTGCTAAAATCGACGCCGGCGCGAGTGGACGATATCGATTCCGGCGTTGGTGCCGCGGGCTCACTTCAACGCATGGAAGACGCCAAGTACGAGGCCGAAAAGCGGATCCGGGCTTCGGGTCAGGCTTCAACTGCGGCTGCGAGCGTCCTTTCGACGGTGTTGAACCGCGTGAAATCCTTGGACGCGATTCGACCGCACGCGTCGAAGTGCGCCGAGCTCTGCGCGAGCGGTCTCGACGCACAGCTGAGCAACGAACGGAGACGCGAAGGATTGAAAAGCATCGTGGGTCTGATGAGATTACTGTCGGAAACGAAAGACACCGACGTTTCCTTCGATGTTGAAGGTTTATTTCGTCTCGTCGTTGAAGCGGTGGAGGATACGTCGTCGACGTCTCTTCGCCTCGACGCGGTCGCGGCGCTCGCCGCGCTCGCCGCGCACGCGCCGAAGAAACAAGCCGTGGAATCCATTCTTAAAAAGGTGCTCACGGAAGATAAATCTCCCGAAGTCGTGCGATCGGCCATGCGCGCTAAGGCTGAAATTTCGGGCGACTCGGTGCCGATGACCGCGTAATTAGCGTTACAAACAAATCACTGATTTGGTAGAATGAAAGTCACTAGAGAAACGAAATCACTGATTTGGTAGAATGAAAGTCACTAGAGAAACGAAAGCGATTAATAGAATGAGTGCGTTCCAAACGGCTCCTTGCACCCCCCACGTGACGACATTGGCCACCATACCGCTCACCTCGCGCTTTTCGTCGTCGCTCAGGTCGGCGTTATCCACGATGCTCGACGAAACCTCACCCTCTCTCTTCGCCCAAAACTGCTCCTCCTCGGCGCGGCTCTGCACGTACGTCGCGAGATCATCCAGTGTCATCTCGAGCTTTTGCATGGCGTCGAAGTCATCCGGAACGCGACCCTCGAGCGCGTCTTGATAGAGCTGCAGCGCCTTGAGATCGTTCCTGTTCCCAGCCACGACGCGACGAATCGTCGGCATCGTCGTCTTCATCGCCTTCAGATCGTCCGTCAACGTCGTCGCGCGCTCAACGAGCTCATCGGCGGTGGCGTTCGCGCGCGCGTGGACGCGCGCGCGCGAGGCGCGCGACGGAAAACGCGCGATTTTGTTCCGGAGAGCGGAGGCGCTCGCGGAGTGGGCGGCGAATCGTCCGGACGCCGCTCTGGGTGTCATCGCGCGCGCGCGCGCGTGCATCCTTCCGCGCAACGTTCTCTTCGCGAACTCGCGTCGAGAGTCCGCGCACCTCGCGCCTCGCGCGCGTCGCCGACTACGGTCCCGGACGACGACGCCCGCGTCAGACGTCGTCAGCCGCGAGCGCAGTTTCCTCCAAAAATTTCCCACACGCCCACGTCTCGTACGCGCACCGCCACGCGCCGTCATCCGCCGCATTCACGCGCACCACGCACTCGGCGAGATTCCCCACCCCTCGACGCATCGCGCATAATTTTTTCTCGTCCCCGTTCGCGCCTCGTCGACGCAACCACCCGAGCACGCCGCCGTGCGTGACGCAAATCACCTTATCCCCGTCCTCGTACTCCGCGATGAGCGATCGAAAGAACGAACGCACGCGCGCGTCCAATTCCCGATACGTCTCGCCCCCTCCGGGCACGCGCGCGTCCATATCTCTCGATTTCCACGCCGCGCGCGCCTCGGGCGCCGCGCGCGAGACGTCCCTCGCCGGCATCCCTTGCAGCGCCCCCAAGTGTCGCTCGCGCACGCGCGCGTCCTCGATGATCGGTCGCGTGCCAATCGCTCGAGCGATCGCGCGCGCCGTGTCCCTCGCCCGCGCGAGATCGGAGGCGTACACCGCGCGCGCGTCCGCGTGATGTCTCGCCACCACCGGCGCCGCTCGCGCGATTTGCGCGCGTCCGACGTCGTCGAGCGGGCAATCGATCTGGCCCTGAATCACGCGGGCGGCGTTGTATTCACTCTGCGCGTGTCGCACGAAGACGACCGTGGGCATCGGGCGCGCGTCGAGTCGTGTCGCACTCGCACACCAACCGTCACGTTTTCGCCATTCGTCGAACGTCGGCTCGCGAGGCTGGACGACGCGCGCAGACTCGACCGTTCGAGGGACCGCCGGCGCGCGCGCGATGTGAGAGGTGTGGAAACGCCGAGCGAGGGTGGGTGGGTACGCGGGTTCACGAGTGATTGGTCCGTTAAAAGTGTTCGTTCGCGCGACGCCGGCGCGCGTCTCCGCTCGGCGAGGCGCGCTCGATGTCGAATGAGAAACACTCCTCAGCGCGTGCGATCAGAATTGAATGTACAAATCGCGATCGGCGTTCATCTCCTCCACGAGCTCGACGGCTTCGGTGAGGGCGACCTCGCCAAACTTTGTCAAGTAGTTGTTGTTGACGCTTAGCGTCTGGAGCGAACCCTCCGCGTTGTTCTTGATGGCTTGGGCGAGGGCGAATGCGCCCTTGTCCTTGATTTCGTTGTACCCGAGATCGAGGTTGGTTAAGACTTCGTTCACGACGCCGAGGGATTGCGCGAGGGAGGCGACGCCGTCGTCTCCGAGATCGTTACCGCGCAAATCCAACACGGCGAGCGAGGACGAGTACTTGATGGCGTCGGCGAACGCGTAGCCGCCCTCCTTGCCAATCTTACACCAACCCATGCGCATGGTGTTTAATTTACCGTGGAACTTAACCGTCTCCGCGAGCGCCTTGCCGCCGGGCACACCGATGGGGTTGTATCCGAGCTCGAGCGTCTCGAGCGCGCCGTTGTCGCGCAACGCCTCGGCGAGCTTCTCCGCGCCGAAAGCTCCGATGTTGTTACCGCCGATGTCGAGAGACTCAATCTTTTTGTTATCCTTGAGCGCCTCAGCGATCGCGGCGCAACCATCGTTCGCGAGCTCGTTCATGTACAAGTTCAGGTGCGTCAGCGAATCGTCATCCTTGAGGTAGTCGCGAAGCGCCGGTCCGGCGTCGGGACCGATAGAGTTGTTCCCCAAATCCAAGTTGCTGATTTTCTTCGAGCGAGCGGCGAGACCTTCGCAGAGCTTGATGCAACCTTCGTTTCCTATGTCGTTACCGTTGAGTTGAAGCGAACGCAAACCCGTGTTCTCCCTGAAAGCGGCGCCCAGCGCGGACGCGCCGAGCGCGCCGACGTAGTTGCCGCTCAGCGCGAGCAACTCCACCGTCGAGTTTTGGGCGAAAGCCTGCGCGAGCGCACCGGATCCTTCGAAATCGACGACGTTATTGTTCATCTCGAGAGATGTGATGGTCGTATTCGTCTTGAGCGCTTCCGCGAGCGCCTTGGCGCCCTCATCGCCGATGGAGCACGCGTTGAGGTTGAGCGTCGTAATCTTTTGATCCGTCTTCAAGAATTCCGCCAACACGGTCGCGCCGTCGTCACCGAGCGAGTTACTCGCGAGCGACAACATCGTGAGCGTATCGTTACACTTGAGCGCCTCACACAACGCCGTGATGCCCTCCGTACCGATACCGTTCGCGCTCAAATCGACGCACGAGGCGACGTTGTTGTACGCAAACGCCTCGGCGATGAAACACGCGCCCTCGTCACCGAGATTCTTCCCGCTCACGTCCACCGTCTGCACGCGTCGAAGTTCATCCATGACGTCTCGCAGTCTCCTTTTCGCCTCTCGCGTGATGATCTTTTTCTGTTTCTCCTTCTCGACCGGCGCCGCGGACACCGGCCCGTCCATGCCCTCGTCGCTCGTCACGGGCACGTCGCCGCCGCTCGACAACCCCATCGCCGACAGCGTCATCCCCTCCACCGCCGCGTCCGCGCTTCCGGCGTCACCACCGACGTTCCCATCGTCGCCGCGACCACCATCGACGCTCGCCGCTCCACCGCCGCCGGCGCCGCCCCTCAGCTTGGTCCACGCGTAATATCCAACCGCGCCGAGCGCCGCCGCGCCGGCGCCGATCACCACCGGATCCACGCCCATCGCCGGCGTCCCACCGGTTCGCTGACCCTGCACCGCCTTTTTCTTCTTCTTCTTCTTCTTCGTGGACGTCGATCGTGTCTTCCCAGACGCCGTCGTCGTCCTCGTCGCCGTCGTCCTCGTCGCCGCGCTCGCGTCCGGCGCCAACGCGCTCGCGTCCCTCACCTCCCGCGCCTCACCGACCCCCGCAGTCTCGACGTCACCGTCCCGCGTCGCGACATCACTCGCATCCCCGACGTCCGACGCGTCTTCCTCCGAGCGCACCGCGTCCGTTGCGCGTTCGCGTTCGCGTCCGCCGCCTTCGTCGACCCTCGGGGACGCGTCGTCCTCCTCCTCTCCCTCGCGTCTCGGCCCTCCGTTCGCGGACGCGTCGCCCACCGCGCGACGTAACGTGAGACCCTTTTCGCGCGCGCCGACTCGCGCGAGCGGTCGCGTCGTCCATCGCGGCGCGCGCGCGCGATTCATTCTCGCCGTCACCGCGGGTGAAAACCTCAGCGTCCCCGTTCCCATCTCGCCCGTTTTCCCCGTCTCCGCGCGCGTCTCGACGCTCGGAGAGACGACGAGACGGAGCGCAAAGACGTCGCGATCCCTCTCGCGGGGCTCTCTCGCGCGCGTGAAAGTCTCGCGCGAGCGAATGTGTCGCGTCACAAATCGATCCATCCATCGAATCCATCGAATCCGTCGACGATGCGTCGTCGCACGCGCGATTCGAGACGCGTTCGACGACGCGCGACGCGTGCGTTGTGCGTCTCGTGCGCGTGTCTACTCGCGGTGACGTCCGCGCGCGCGGAATCGATGCGGTCGCGCGCGATGCGTTGGATCGACGACGCGGTCGCGCGCGGGGACGTCGATCTCTCGAACGGGGTCGAGATCGCGCCTCGCGCGCGCAGGGACGACGTTCTCGACGGTGGCGCGCGACGATTGGGGTTGACGACGACGGGAGCGCCCGTGGAGAGGATGGAGGCGTACGCGCGCGTGCGATGGAACGCGACGGTGCACCCGTCGCGATACGCGCCGACGGAAGGGCTCGGGGCGGCGCTGGCGTCGCTTCGAAGCTCGTACGGGAGCGATGAGAAGATGGCGTTGATCGTGTGTTTACTGTACGAACGGTACGAGATGGGAGAGGCGAGCGCGTTCGCGGAGTATTTTAGAAGCGGGCCGGAGGAATTCGATACGCCGACGCACTGGAGCGACGATACGGCGAAGGAATTGCGCGGGAGCGATGCGTACGAGAGGGACATCGTGGATGAGTTCAAGTTGTTGAATAAAGTGTCGAACGCGCTGCGGGTTCGCGTGTTTGATGTGTACACGGATGTGTTCACGTCGTCGGCGGCGAAGACGGTGCCGGCGTTGCGATGGGCCTGGACGATGGCGCACGCCAGGGCGACGCGGGTGAGCGGGAAGGAGGGATTGGCGCTGGTGCCGGTGCTGGATATGATACGAGAGTGCCCGTCGGGCGTCGATGAGCGGGTCGCGTCGGCGGACGGGGGCGACGGTGACGAGAGTGAGGAGGAGGAGAAGCGTTCGTTCGCGGTGTACGATCCGCACGCGGATCAAGTCGTCGTGTACGCCAAGCGCGATTACGGATCGGGTGAGGAGTTGTGCGAGCGATTGGGGGATATGAGCGTCGCTGAATCATTACAGCACTTCGGATACGTGCCCGTCGTTGCCGAGGAATCACCGCGTAATTGTGTTTTGATGGTGCTCGAGGCGAAGAAGAAGAAGTTTGAGAAAAATCTGCGCGACGCGGGTTTCCAAGTTCCTTGGCGCGTGTGCGTTCCGTTCGCCGCGAGAGAGCAAAGCTTAGATTTGCTCGCCGCGTACATCGAACTCTCGCACGGACGTCACGTCGACGTGGACGAGCACAGTATCCCTCAAAACGTGCCGCGCGCGTCGCTGAGCGAGTTTATTCGCGAACGACTCGATAGGTATCCCACGACGATGAGCGAAGACGAGGCTGCGCTCGAGTCGATGCGACAATCTGTCGTCGATTTCGCCGACGCGCTCGAACGCGAAGGTCTCCCACTCTTGGAAGGCGCGCGCATCGAGTTAAGGATTCGAGAGATGCGCAGAAGCATCTCCGCCGTCGAGTTGCGCGTTATTGAAAAGAAAATTCTCCGACATTTATTGACCAGACTGGACACATCCGCGTCCGCGTTCGAAGAGCCAAAGGATGAACTCTAATCGTTGATTTTAGATTTTACGCCGCGTGTAGAGGTAATATTATGTGATGGAAGGTATAACAATCCTATCGTACAGTTGCACACAATGGCGAGCAAAAATTAAAGACAAAAGAAATAGGTGGAATGCATTAGCTCATACAAATTCCACAAATTCCATTCCGAAATCATGTGTTTTGTGATACTTGACACAACTTTTGTATATACTGAACAGTCGCCACGTTGTGATCGTTGATAGAGAGAGCGCCGAATTCCACGACGCCGTGGTCCAGCGGAACGCCAATCACCGTGCGCAAGTTGGCTTGCTCAGCCTGACGCTTGCGTTGAAAGCTCCACGCCGGCAGTTGACGTATGTCTTCGTGCCATTCGTAGTTGCCGGTGTATCCGATGCGACCAGGCATACCAAACCCCATACTGTAGCGAGCGAACATCGTGCTCGACGTCTCTACAAACAACTTGACTCCCGCCGCCTCCGTGCTGAGACACGTTTTACTCGCGCACGTGAGCGACTTTTTGTCGTCGTCGTACCCCCAAAAAATACCATAATCAAAACCTTTCGCCTCGCAGACGAATCGAATGCGCATGTCCATCGAGCTCGAACTCGCCGTTCGCTCGAGAGGATTCACCAGAGGTCCGGTGGCGTGAAAATTGGACAGCGCTTCGTCGAGCAGACGGTCGATTTGTTGTCTCGACGCCGATCGTGTCAACGCGTGTTCACCAGCGCTCAACGACTCGGAAACGTTCAAAGCCACGCGATGCGCGGCCTCAACCCCCGCGCTCGATCCAGTCGTCGCGACGTCCTCCTCCCTCGCCGCTCCTCTGCGCTCGGTGTCCAGAGACGGCTCCGCGCTCTCCGCCTTTGCAAACTGATTCGCCTCGATCTGCGAGTCCGGCGACACGTGTCGCCCGTGCTCGTCCTGCGACGCCTTGACGGCGACCCCTTCGCCTCGATCGCTCCCGTACGCCCCCGTTTCATGGCCACTCGTCGTCATTCGCGCGTCGCTGGGGACACGTTCACGAGACATGACTCGTCAAACAAAAGGGCCCCACCTCGGTTCGGATCCGTTCGCGACCGCGTCGGGACGCGCGCGTCTCGTCGCGCGCGCGCGTCGTCGCGCGTCTCCCGAGCGCGACCGCGCGAAATCGACGGTTAAAAATTCCCTCGACCGAACGCACGCTCGATCGGCGTCGACGCGCGCTCGATCGCGACGTCCGCGTCGTCTTCCCGCGCGGGGGCACGCGCGCGCGCGAGGATTCTCCCCTCGGTCTCGGCGAGACCGTTCGCGCGCGATCGAGCCCGCGCGCGACGTGCGACGCGCGACGATCGAGACGGTGAAAACGCGCGCAAACGGTGGTTAAATAACGACACCGCCGGTTCGCGCGCACGCGGGGGGGGTCGTTCGCGCGACCGCGCGCGACGTCCGCGTCTGCGGCGGACGCGGGCGACGTCACCGCGTCACCGTGCCCACGGGTGCGAAAAGTGCTTTTTCGTGGAAGCACTTTTTTGGGTATGTTTTTACTATGGGTTATATGGTCGTTCAGTATGGGGGGAATGGGACGGACAGGAATGTCGGGATACCTGTACCTGTGTGTATCGGATAACGCGCCAGAGTGCCTTCGGGCGCGAAGAGGGGCGAGGGACGTCTCGCGCGCGGAGGACGCGGTGTGCTACGAATAATGGTGTTGTTTCAATAGTCTGGAACTTTATCGTCTACTGTACGCCGCGCAAACCGAGTTTTTCAATGAGTTTGGGCACGACGGTGTCGTCCTCCTTGTCGACGTCGCCGCGGAGATCGGCGAGGGCGACGCCGGAGGCCCGGAGGAGCGCGGGCATCTGGGCCGAGTCGTCGTCGCCGGCGAGACGTTGGACTTGGGCGAGCGTGTGCGCGAAAATCGTGAGGGCGAAACCTTCGGCTAAGGTGTATCCGGGCTCTTCGCCCTCTGGGGTTGCTTTGCGAAGGGCGGAGGCGACGTCGGCGAGCGCGCACGAACCGTCGAGGACGGGACCGGCGACGCACGCGGCGATGTGCTCACCAGCCTTGGGAAGATCGCACATGACGTCTTCGATGTTGTTGAAGAGCGGTACAAACCCCTCGATCAATTGTGCGCCGGACATGGGACCGTCAGAGGCGGCGAGAGCGCGAACGAGACCGTATGCGGCGTCCCAATCCATGTCGCGTCGCTCAAAGCTCGTCGTCAAGAAGTATTCAATGAAACCGACGAGACGCGTGCCACTCCACGTGGCGATCACCTTGATGGCTTCACTCACGTCCTTGTCGTCATAGAAGTACTCCGTGGTCTTTTTGCGCTCAGCGATGAACGCCTCATCGTCGGCGGCGGACTCCTTTTCGTCAGTCGCCGTCTTCGGAGCGGGAACAGCCGAGGCGGGTGCCGGCGCCGTTTTGTTGGGAGCCGGAACGGTTCTGTTCGGCGCCGGGATCGTGGATCGGGCATCGAAGTCTCTTCCGCTTCTCGAATCGCCACGACGGTCGCCTCCGAATCCACTTCGAGAATCAGAGCGTTGGAAACTGCCTCGATCGTCTCCCCCGCGGGCGCCGCGGCTCGGAGGACGCTCAAAGTCACCACCACCTCTTCGACTATCAGAACGGGACAGATTGCCAAACGACGTAGATCGTTCCGGTCGGATACCGGCGCGGCGCGTTTGCTCCATCGCTTGTCGCTGCGCGTCGCGGTGAACTTCCTCAATCTTCTTGGGTCCCTCTTGCTTGCGACGCTCGCGCCAACCCTTCGAGCGCGTATCGATGACATCTTGCAACATGAATCGATGACGAGATGACAAATCGGTCAATTTGCTCAAAGTTGCTATGCGTGAGAAGTAAGCATCCATGTACGCCTTCGCCTTGGGTGAGTCAAGCTGACCACCAACAGTCATCATGAGCTTGCACAAGGCTTCGACGTCCTCTTCCGTCGGATCTCTCTTGCCGTCGCCCAACAGCTTCATGATGCACGTGTGCATGACACCCTCGGCGAGCATAGACTTCTTGAACAGTTCACCGATGAAACGAATGTTACCAAGCATACGTCTGCGTGCTTGAAGGATCTTTTCTTCTCTCTTCAGCTGTTTGCGTCGCTCTTCGAGGGCAAGTTCTTCTTCTGTCTTTGGCTTCGGCGGCTCGTCGATTTCGCCCTCTTCGAGCTCCTTCTTCTCTTCAGTCTTTTCTTCACCTTCCTTTTCTTCTTCCTTCTTCTCATCATCTTCATCTTCACCCGCTTCAGCCCTCGCGATGGCCTTGTCGCCAGACTCAAACTCTTGCTGGCATTTCTTCAAAAGGACGCGCTTAAATGTAATAGCCTGCATTCCTTTCTCGGCAGTTGGATCTAAGAATTCTACACCCTCACTCTCGAATCGATCAGAAAGTACGCGGCACAGTTGGGCGTATAAGGAAGAGAACGTCGGCTCTTGCAGAGCCTTTTCGAACAACTGGCCGATGAGACCCACCAAGGTTTCGACCTCGGTGATGCCGACATCGAGGATCTTTTCGAGAAGCTTCTCAAAGTTATCAGGGGTGAGCTTGTTGAGAATGGCCTTGAACGCACGTTGTCGCTTTTGTTCTTCATCATCGACCACACCGATGACATACTTCTTATCCGTCTTGTGCAACTTCGGCAACTCGCCCGGAGGAATACGGTATTGAGACTGGTTGTATCCTCCCCCGCGGCGGTCACCGCGTCTTCCACCGTCCGCCGGAAGTTGACGGTGCGCCCACTTGTCGTCTCCCTTCTTATCGTAACCACCACCGCCGCGGCTACCGCCGCGACGTCCGCCACTACGTCCTCCGCCAAAGGATTGCACACCAGGCGGGCAGATGAAACCGGGAACCGGCCAGTAATCCGTGTCATCCGGCACGATCCAGTTCGCGGGCTTCGTCTGAGCGAGCGGCGAGTCACGCATCGCCTTCATTTCGTCAAGGGTGTACTTGCCATCCGCCGGCTTCTCGGCCAGAGTGAATTCCGTGATCGCGGGCGGCGCAGAGCGCGTCCTCGGCACGTTTTCCGTCACATCCGAGCCAGCGTCCGAGGTCACATCAGAAGCAAAGCTGGACGCAGACTCTGACTTCTTCAGGTCAACCTTGGCGACTGCTTCGGCGAGTTGTTCGACAGCCCTGTGCTTCGGCGGTTCCTTCGGTTCTTCTTGCTTGGGCGGCTGTGGCTTGGGCGCCTCGGGCGCCTTTCGCAAAATGTCGGCGGCAGTCGGGGCAGCAGGCTTGACCGGAGCGGGTACCGGCGCCTTCGCTTCCTCGGGCTTGGTGACCTTCGGAGCCGGTGGCTCAGTAGATTTCGGTTCCGGAGCCTTGGGCGCGACCGGCGCAGGCGTCGGCTTCGGCGGGCTGGCGGGCTTCGCCGCCATCGCCGCGAAGTTGACCGGCGCAGGCTTCGCAGGCACCGGGGCCGGCGTCGGCGTCGGCGCCGAGGCCGGGGCCGCGGGCGTTGGCGACGCAGCAGCGGGTGGAGCGGCGTCAACGGGCGCGGCAGCGGGCGCAGAGGCAGCCGGAGCCGCCGGCGGAGTCGCCGGAGCGCCAACCTTGACCTCTTGCTTGGTCTTCGGATTGACAATCTTGATCGCTTTGCTCGCAGATTTCACCGGTGGCGTCGAGGGCGACGACGGCGGCTTCATGCCCGGCGGCTTGGCGTACGCGGGCACGCCCATCGGGGGCACACCCATCATCATGCCCATATTAAACGGCGCGCTTCCCGGCGTGAACATTTGACCTGGCGGCATGCCCAAGCCCGGCATGCCCGGCTTACCGCCCGGTGGCATCATGCCCATCATGGGCGCTCCCGGCATCGGTCGTCCACCCGGCGGCATACCTGGCATGCCCGGCTGTCCACCCGGACTCTTGGCCATGTTCATCGTCCCGAACATGAATTGCTGCGGCGGCACGCCCGCGCCGGCGCTCGCAATCACCTTCTTCTCCTCTCCATCCTTACCGCCCCCGTTCGCTCGTGGTTGCGGCACGCCTTGTCCTCTCTGCGGCGGAGGCGTCGACATGACGCACTTCCCTCTCTTCTCTATTCACGCGACGCTTCTTCGCGTACGATCGCTGTCCCTATCAGAAAAAAGCGTCTCCTTCGTCAGTCACCCAGTCCCTCGCTTCCACGACCTCCGATCCGTTCCACCACCCGCGCGCGACTCCACGCGCCTCGCTCGCTCGCACGCGTTCCGCGCGCGCGATCCCCTCCTCGTCCGTCCTCGGACCCATCGTCGCTCGTCGTTCGCCAACGCGATCTTCCCTCTCACGATTTCCCACCCTTCGCACGCGTCACCGCCGCCCACTCTTCGCACGGCCGCGCGCCTTCGACGCACGATCGCCTTTCTCGTCGCCCTGGCGTTGCGCTCGCGCGTCGCGTCGTCGCGCGTACCCGTCGTCGTCGCGATCGATCCGTCTCGGACGACCCGCCGCCGTTCGTGTCCGTCGCGCGGTTTCGGACCGCCTCTGTCGACCTCGCGGTGCGTCCTCGCGGAGAGGGCGCGGGGAAGTCGGACGAGCGGGTTCGGGGTCGCCCTCGCGATCGCCGCACGCGCCGTCGTTCTGAGGACGCGCGGTCGCGCGGTCGCGCGGTCGTCTTGACCCTAGGCTTTGCACCGTGTGTCCGAAGCTCGGTCTCGACGGGAATCCCATACAGTATACTCTTCTAACTCTATATGGTTTTAAATGTGTGTTTAGATGAATATTATACGGATAGTATTTTGAAGAATTAGAACACGTATCGAATGTCCGATGATATGAGATGCGAGACATCATCATCGCGAGCCCGCGACGACCGCGGACGACCGCGACGACG
>MDTD01005849.1_pt1 | contig 21009 bp, 25 predicted proteins | sample 811221 | NCBI WGS metagenome assembly MDTD01 (sample SAMN05326646, study PRJNA326480) | marine metagenome | isolation source: seawater | place: Pacific Ocean: South West | collected 2011
CAAGCCGCTAAAGTACTGCTTCAAATACAAGTTGGTGCAAAAAAGGCAAAAGGAGAAAAAGTTTCCGATGAAGAACAAGAAAAAATGCTCAAAAAAATAAAATCAAGATACGATAGTCAGACAACCCCCGAATATGCAGCGGCTCGCCTATGGGTTGATGCTATTATTGACCCATTAGAAACAAGAAAAGTAATAAGTATTGGGATACAAGCCGCAAATCATGCTCCAATTGAAAAAGGATTCAACCCCGGGGTTATCCAAACTTAATAACTCCTGAAAAATTTAAAAAAAAAAGAATCCTTTTTAAAGTAAAAATTTAATCTATTTTTGTCTCAAAATAATTCATCATGAAAAATCTAATACCAATATTATTTTCTATTCTCTTAATGAACTGTTCACCTGGAGAAACAGCTGATAAAATTATTGAAAATGCAGTTGACAAAATTGAAACCCAACAGGTCAAGAATTCATCTTTTGACTATGGGAATTCAAAAAGCGGCATTTACACAAATACTTATTTTGATTTTAAGTTAGAATTTGACACTTCATGGTCAATACAAAGCCATCAACAAATGAACGCACTTTCTGAAAAAGGGAAGCAATTACTTGATGATAATAGTTTTTTGAAAAAAGAAATCGAAGCTGCTGAAATCAACTCCGCTCATCTTTTTGGAATGTTTAAACATGAAGTGGGATCGGCTGTACAGTTCAACCCCTCAATGGTGATTATGGCAGAGAACACAAAACATGCACCCGGTATCAAAAACGGAAAAGATTACCTATTCCACCTTAAAAATAATTTAAAACAAACGAACTTGAATTACACTTTTGAAGAAGAATACAGTTCCAAACAATTGGCAAATTATAATTTTGATATTCTTAAAGGAAAAATAGACCTTATTTCGTATAAAGTCACTCAAGAATATTTGACCACTGTTGCCGGGAATTTCACTTTGTCGATCATAATCAGCTACGGCAATGAAGAAGAGAAAAGTGAATTATATCGCGTAATTGAATCCATGCAAGCGATTTAGTATAAAGAGAAATTAACAACAAAAAAAAGAGGCTAAAAGCCTCTTTTTTTAGTGAATAACTAATTTTCTTTTGATTGCTCTTTTGGCTGCTTTAACAACATCAGAAACCCCTAATCCGTACTTTTCCATCAATTGATCAGGTTTACCCGATTCTCCAAAACTGTCGTTGACAGCAACAAACTCCTGAGGAGTTGGTGCGTTTCGAACAAGTACCTGCGCAACACTTTCTCCTAAACCTCCGTGTATGTTATGTTCTTCACAAGTTACAACAGCACCTGTCTTGGCTACAGATCTTAAAATAGCCTCACCATCCAATGGTTTTATTGTGTGAATGTTTATTAAATCAACTGAGATGCCTTCTTTTGCCAATTCATGACCGGCTTCAATTGCTTTCCAAACCAAATGACCCGTCGCAACAATGGTAACATCCGTACCTTCATTCAAATGAACTGCTTTTCCGATTTCAAACTCCTGATTTTCGGGCGTAAATATTGGAACAGCAGGACGTCCAAACCTCAAATAAACAGGACCCTTATGCTTTGCCACAGCTATTGTGGCAGCTTTGGTTTGATTGTAATCGCAAGGGTTAATTACCACCATACCAGGAAGCATTTTCATCAAACCAATATCTTCTAATATTTGATGTGTAGCACCATCTTCACCCAAAGTAATCCCCGCATGAGATGCGGCAATTTTAACATTCTTACCTGAGTAAGCAATGGATTGACGAATTTGATCGTAAACTCGACCCGTTGCAAAATTTGCAAACGTTCCAGCAAAAGGTATTTTTCCACCAACGGTCAATCCCGCTGAAATTCCCATCATATTTGCTTCTGCAATTCCAGTTTGAAAAAATCTTTCTGGAAATTCATTTATGAAATCTTGCATTTTTAGTGAACCCACTAAATCAGCACAAAGTGCCACAACATTTTCATCGTTTTTACCAGCTTCTAAAAGTCCTGCTCCAAAACCTGAGCGCGTATCTTTTTTTCCAGTAATCTCAAATGTTTTCATATGAATTATAGTCTAGTTTATTAATGTAAAAATATCCTTTATAATTGGAGAATTGTAGATTTACCTGATTTAATTGTAAAATCTTTTTCAACAGTATAAAAAGCCCTGTCCGCTGATTCACCTCTAAAAATATAGGTGTAAACTCCCGGTTGCAATTCAACGGATTTTGTTATGCTTTTAGGTGTGAACGAATAAACCAATTGCAATTCCCCGTCAACATCATTGTAAATACTACCATACCCAGAACCGGGATGCTTAACCGTAACCAACCCAGGCGCAGGAATTTGAATAATAGAGTTTTCACTCTGTTCAACATCTACAACCATTTTTATTCTTGGTAGCGTTAAAATTTCAATATCGTACGTTCCAACTAAATATTTTACCTTATCCTTAAAACTTTGAACATTTACAACGTCGCATTCATCCTCTTCACGTACAATAAATTTGAGATTTCTAACCTTCCCTTCAGTTAACTTTAATTCAATAGTTCCTTGAGGCGTTTCGATGGGAATTGAATTGTGTTGACCGGCAATAATTTCAATATCTTCTTTTATAACCTCAGGCAAAGTATGAACCTGTATTTTATATTGAATTGATGGATCAATGGATAAGGTATCAGGAATACCTTTATAATTCATAGTGTGGTAAAAATTATATTTTATTTTTCCAGTTTTCACATCATAAAAAGTCATATTTACGTTTGTTTCAGTAGGCTCTCCATCCACATCCAACAAATCAACCTGAACAGAAGTAGAGTTTAATGCTTCCTTTAGTACCAAACTCAGTATGGTACGAAAAGAGTTTTCATCCTTAGCATCGTAAAAGTTACCAATACAGTAAAAATTCTTTTTGTATTCCTCTAAAACACCAAGACCAATAACAAAAGGCTTTAAAAAAATATTATTTTTTCTCAATGCTCTTGATATTGCACAAGGATCTCCATCGCATGCTTCAATACCATCAGTAATTAAAATAACAATGTTTTTACAATTTGAACAAGGTGTGAAATCATTAATTGTGGCCTCTAAAGATTTTGCAATAGGGGTTGTTCCTTTTGGGTACGTTGATTTCAAAACTGTTTTTATCTGCGGGACATTTTCGGGACCAAAAGGAACCTCAAGATGAGTATCCTCACAATCTTGATTTCCCGGAGTAATGGCACTTCTGTTTCCATAAACTCTTAAAGCAAGACCAACATTAGGCATATTTCTCAAGCTATCTACTGCCTCACTTAAAAGTCGCTGGGCAATGTCAATTTTCGGTTTGCCACCAAAATGACCAAACATAGATTTTGAGGCATCAAAAATAAAAAGGATTCTTGTTGTTTCCGTTTCCTTTTGAGAAAAGGAAACCAAAAAGAAAATAGAGAATAATAAAAGTAAAAAAAGCCTCTTCATTCAAACATTTAATAGTCGCCCAAAGTTTCTGCGTTTTGTTCAAGGGCAGAAACAGTTTGTTCATCGCTCGGAGCTTTTCCGTGCCATGCATTTGTTCCCATCATATAATCAACACCATTACCCATAATAGTTGTCATGATGATCATAATAGGTTTCCCGTTTCCAAGTAAACTCTTAGCCTCTGCCAAAACACTTAGTAAATCTTCAAAATCATTCCCATTTACTTCAAGTACTTTCCAACCAAAAGCCTCGTACTTATTTTTTAAGTTACCAAGAGAAAGAATATCATCAACCGCTCCATCAATTTGAGCATTATTATAATCCACTACAGTAATCAGGTTGTCAACTTTATTATGAGGAGCATACATCAATGCCTCCCAAACTTGTCCTTCTTGCTGCTCACCGTCTCCCATTAAACAATAAACAACTTTATCGTCACCATTTAGTTTCTTTGCTTGAGCAGCCCCAATTGCAACAGACAAACCCTGACCCAAAGATCCAGATGCAATTCTTATGCCAGGAAGACCTTCGTGTGTTGTCGGATGCCCCTGCAACCTTGAATCCAACTTTCTAAATGTAGCCAGTTCACTCACTGGAAAATAACCTGAATGAGCCAAAACACTATACCAAACGGGAGAAATATGGCCTTGAGATAAAAAGAATACATCCTCATTCTCACCGTTCATTTTAAAATTTGTTGGATCATGGTCCATAACTTCATTATACAAAGCTACAAAGAACTCTGCGCAACCTAGAGAACCACCAGGGTGCCCTGAATTTACAGCATTCACCATTCTAATTATATCTCTTCTCACTTGAGAAGTAATCGATTGCAATTTTTGTATATCAGCCATTTGAATATAAGTACAATTAATTCCCTTAAAAATAACTCTAATTTTCTGCGTTCTATATCGATTAATACTGAAAGTTTATAATTGTTTATAACTTTTAACAATAATTATGCAGAAAAGTAAAGAAGTGTCTGACTCCTTGCATAATTCTTACGTGTTTCAATCAAAACAATTCCTTAATTTTGTAAACGATGAATCAGTACAAAAAAGTAGCATTTTACACACTTGGCTGTAAACTTAATTTTTCGGAAACCTCTGGTATAGCTCAGAATTTTGAAAAAGGAGGATACGCTAAGGTAGAATTTGAAGAAACACCAGATGTTTTTGTAATAAACACCTGCTCTGTTACCGATAATGCTGACAAAAAGTGTAGAAACATTGTACGTAAAGCAAAAAAAATAAATCCAAAAGCATACATCGCTGTAATTGGATGTTATGCGCAATTAAAACCTAAGGAAATATCAGCCATTGATGGTGTAAATCTGATTCTCGGAGCAAACGAAAAATTCAACATTTTAGAACACGTTGAAAAATTAGAAGAAGAAACTTTGCAAGAAGCCTTAATTTTTGATGGCGACATCAAAGATGTAAACGATTTTTTTCCTTCATACTCCGTTGGAGACAGAACAAGAACATTTTTAAAAGTTCAAGACGGTTGTGACTATTCATGTACGTTCTGTACAATACCTCTGGCAAGAGGTAAAAGCAGAAGTAATACCATTGAAAAAACGCTCAAAACCGCGGAAGAAATTGCTCATTCCGAGGCCAGAGAAGTTGTCTTAACAGGAGTAAATCTGGGCGACTTTGGAAGGTACAACAACGAGTCTTTCTTTGGTTTGGTAAACGAATTGGATAATTTAAAAGGCGTAGATCGATTCAGGATTTCATCCATTGAGCCGAATCTTCTGACCAATGAAATCATTGATAAAGTTTCTAAAAGCAAACGTTTTGTACCCCACTTTCATATTCCACTCCAGTCGGGATCTCCTGAATTGTTAAAAATGATGAGAAGGAGATACAAAAAAGAAGTTTACACATCAAGAGTTGAAAAAATAAAAGAACTGATGCCTCACTGTTGTATTGGTGTAGATGTTATTGTTGGTTTTCCCGGTGAAACAGAAGAACGTTTTATGGAAACCTACAACTACCTAAACGAATTGGATGTATCCTATTTTCATGTTTTCACCTATTCCGAAAGAGAAAACACCTTTGCCCCCAACTTAAAAAACAGTGTAGATAAAAAAACAAGAGACGATCGAAGTAAAATGCTCAGAATACTTTCCGCCAAAAAGAAAAGAGCATTTTATCAGGCCAACGTAGGAAAAACATTCCCAGTATTATTCGAAGGAGAAAAAAACAACGACAAAATGTTTGGGTTCACCTCAAATTATGTAAAAGTCAAAACCGATTATAATGAGTCGTTGGTAAATAAAATCAAAAAAGTAACATTAAAGGAAATCGATCGAGACGGTTTATTTCTAGTGGATATACATTAAGACTTAATTTGATTGACTTATTGATACTTCGATGAAAAAAGGAAATCTTTAGGGCTTACCAACTTTTCTTTTACTGCAAAAATCACAATTCCAGTTGCGTTGTTTACACCAAGCTTACCCATTATGTTTTTCCTGTGCGTATTTACAGTATGCGTGCTTAAAAACAACATATCTGCAATTTCCTTATTAATGTAACCTTCGGCTATAAGCTTTATGATTTCAACTTCTCTCTCCGATATATTTAATTCCGAACAAGTATTTTTAAAAACCTCCTCTGCATCAAAAGCTAACCTCCTTTTGACTTCATGGTCGGAAAATTCTTTATCCAACTCAATACACTGGAGAAGATTAAAAAGTTCTTCTCTTGTAATTTCACTTGATATAAAATACTTTACACCAACTTTATTCAGCAAATCATATCTTTCCTGATTAATGCCATTAGAAAGTAAAATAGTCTGAGCGGGTTTTGTAAAACTTAAAAAAGCAATGGTTTTCTCTACTTTAAAATGACTGGAGGAATCATCAATTAAAACGAAATCTGGATTTTCTTTAATTAAAATCCTCTCAAGGGCATCTTGATTCTCAACCAAAGCAATGGACACAAAACCATTTGATTTAAAAAAAACTCGTAAGCCCTCAGCCGTCAAAAAATTTGGAGATGCAATTACTATTTTTTTAGGATTTAAATTCACAACTGCAAATTTACACTTATTGGTAGACTTCAAAAATACCCTATTTAAGTTATCCTATGCTTTGGAAAAATCGAAAATTTTCTTTTCCTCAGCGGCATAGGTATTCTCAAATATGTCTTTAGCTTCATCAAGGAGAACCTCTGATGATGTATATCTCGCGGAATAATGACCAATAATCAATAACTCCGAACCTATTTCTCTGGCCAGTAAAGCAGCCTCCTTAGCGGTAGAGTGATATGTTTTCTTCGCTTTTTTGATCTCTTCATGTAAAAAAGTAGCTTCATGGTATAAAATTGTAACTCCTTTTAATTTAACAGAAAAATCTTTTTTTATACGATTATCACTACAATATGCATAAGTATGAGATTTTTTGGGGGCAAAAGTTAGCTGAGAATTTTCAAATACTTTTCCTTCTTTATTTATATAGTTTTCACCCAAACGAAGTTTCTCCATAAAAAAATGAGGTACACCCAACCTTTTTACTTCTGGACCATTTATCCTTCTCATTTTAGGTTCCTCCTTAAAAACAAAACCAAAACATCTGATTCGATGATTCAACTCAATACTACTTACCTTTAGTCCTTTCAATAAAAGAATGTCTTCTTCTTTTTCTACGGCAGTAAACTTTAAAGAAAATGACAAAAAGGTTTTTCCCAATTCAAATTGAAGCTGAAGAATTTGTATCAATCCACAAGGACCAAATAATTCCAAATCTCGAGTTCTTCCCAAAAGCTGCATCGTTGATAACAAACCCGGTAAGCCAAAATAATGATCACCATGCAAATGGGAAATAAAAATATGGGTGATTTTGTCGAAAGAAACTTTATTCTCTCTTAGCCTGGACTGAGTACCTTCTCCGCAATCAATTAATAAATACTTTCCATTGTGTTCCAAAACCTGAGCAGTAGGATGTCTCCCTGATGCAGGCAAAGCAGAACCGCAACCTAATATTGTTAATCTTTCCAAAACCTTGGGTGAAAAAAAAGCGGTTGAAATCTCAACCGCTTTTCATTTAAATATTCTTACACTTATTCCTCAGAGCTCAAATCTCTTTCTACTTCCGACATGAAAACAAAATCTACAGCTTCTTTGTGCGTAGGTGTTATGTTCAAAATCGTATCCAGTTGAGAAATTGAAATCAATTTATTTACGGAATCTTGAAGTCCTGTTAAAACAAAAGTTCCGTTTACATTCTTACACAAACGATTGGCAACCAAAATTGAAGACAATCCCGAAGAGTCACAATATCTGGTTTCCTCCAAGTCGATTATTAAATTCTTTGCACCGTGTGCATTCAGCATAACCAGTTCTGATTTTAACGCAGGCGCCACAGTAGTGTCTAGTTTCTCTACGTGAACCTTAATAGTGGTATACTTTTCTTGCTTGTCGATAGTAAAGTTCATAAACCTATTTTTTTACCGTGCTACAAATATAGTAGAAAATTCATTTGTCAAAAATTTATACCAAATTAAATCCTTCATCGATTTATTTTGCTTGCCAACAAATATAATACTGCCATACGAATGGCTACACCATTTTCCACCTGATTCAAAATTATCGATTGTTCAGAATCTGCAACCTCAGAAGTGATTTCTACACCTCTATTTATAGGTCCCGGATGCATTACGACAATTTCCCTTTTTAAATTGTTTAAATGCTCCATAGTTAGCCCATATTGCATAGTATATTCTCTTATTGATGGAAAAAACTTTGAATCCTGCCGTTCGAGTTGTATTCGAAGCATATTGGCTACATCACACCAGTCCAAAGCCTTCTGTAAGTTATGCTCAACCTTAACACCCAAAGTACCAATAAATTTTGGGATTAACGTCGCTGGACCACAAACCATGACCTCTGCACCCAATTTTTGAAGCGCATATATATTACTTAAAGCAACTCTTGAATGCAAAATATCACCAACAATAACAACCTTTTTTCCTTGGACGTCTCCAAAATTCTCTCGAATTGAATACGAATCCAAAAGAGCCTGAGTAGGATGCTCATGCGCTCCATCTCCTGCATTTACAATTCGTGCATCGATATTTCTGCTTAAAAACTGATGAGCTCCTGGGTTGGGATGTCTCATTACAACCATATCCACCTTCATGGATAGTATATTGTTCACCGTATCTAAAAGAGTTTCTCCTTTCTTAACCGATGAAGAAGCACTGGAAAAATTAATTACATCAGCGGAAAGCCTTTTTTCCGCCAACTCAAAAGACAGCTTGGTCCTTGTAGAGTTTTCAAAAAATAAATTAGCAATTGTAATGTCCCGTAATGTCGGGACTTTCTTTATTGGCCGATTAATTACATCTTTAAATTCATCAGCAGTTGAAAAAATCAAATCAATATCGGCTTTGGTTAAATCTTTAATTCCTAATATGTGATTTACACTCAAAGTCTCCATATTTATTAATTTTCTGATGAATACATTAATACTTTATCCTCACCTTCAACTTCCTTCCATTCCACACCTACTTTTTCAGAGGTAATGGAATCAACAACCTTACCTACATAGGTTGGTTGTATAGGAAGATGTCTTTTGTATCTTCTGTCCACAAAAACCAACAGTTCAACCAAAGAGGGTCTACCAAACGCCAGCATTGCGTCCAATCCTGATCGTATTGATCTCCCTGTAAAAAGAACATCATCAATTAAAATGACCTTCTTTTCTTCAATCATAAATTCAATATTGGTTTCATTAGCGACCAAAGGTTTATTGGTTCTTCTAAAATCATCCCTAAAAAATGTGATATCCAGACAGCCTACATCCAAATTTAAATTCGGATTAATTTCAGTCAAAACCTCCTTCAGTCTGTTGGCTAAAAAAACCCCCTTCGATTGAAGACCAATTATAACCGTATTTTCGAAATCAGTATGATTTTCTATCAATTCAAAAGCGAGCCTTTTAATGATTAAATTAAACTCTGTCGTATTTATAATTTCTCTTGGCTGCATCGAAAATCAAAGATAATTAAATCAAAATATCTGCAAAAAGTATTCTTATTTTGTTGAAAACTTAAATTAAAAAGAAAATTAAATTTTAAAAACCGACCTCGAAATTGCTTTACTCGAAGTAAGTAAACAAAGCAACCATACAATTGGAACTGATCCGGTTTGTCTTTCCATCATGCTCTCCACGCCTAAATTCAGAGAGACTATAAATACCAATAACATCGATATAATCGTAAAATTTCCGTATCCAAAAGCAGAAAAAAACAAAATAAGTAAAAGTAAGATTACTCCCACCAATCCTACTGAAAGCATTGTCTCCAAATATTGATTGTGTGCATTATGATTTAAGTTAAAAACAAAATTCTCCTGGTTCATTTTTAAATTTTCCTGAAGAGCACTTTGTCCATCCCCGATGCCGTATCCTAAAAAATTAGATTTTTCGATTGCCTCCCAGCTGTTTTTCCATAGAACCATTCTTATTTGAGAAGAATTTAATCTTTTGGATTTGCTTTCCGTTAGCTGCTCACGATTCTCTACAGAGTTTACCATTGAAGCGTATCTTTTTGAAGCTGAACCACCGAAAAAAGTAAAAACGACATAAAACAAGGCTGCAGATGTTAAGCCTATAAAAAGGGTGTTTCTCCATGATTTCAACACAACTAAGCTGTATATAGTCAGTACAAATGCGGTAATGAAAAAAGAAACAACACCTGCTTTTGAAGCCAATAAAACGATATATATACAGAATCCAATAAGAGCAACTATTCTCCATAAATTTGAAGAGATCTTTTTGGTTTCTTTATAGTTGAACAATAAGCGAACGGAGGTAAAAATAAAACCAATATTAATCATTAAGGCTGCATATGAAGGGTGCAAATTATAGCTCAAATTAATATAAGTAAATTCGGAGAAATTAAATTGAAAACCCGATGCCCAGAATGCATCAAAAAAACTAAATAAAACCTGTAAACAACAACCGTAAATAAAGAAATCTATTACTCGAATAAATTTCTCCTTATCCCATTTTGTCAATGCAAAAATCAAGGGAAAATATAAATAACATGATTTCAAAACGATTTTAGAAACCGAATTTTCCTTATCCTCTGAAAACAAAACAGATAAAATGTAAATACTAAACAGAATTAACATGAACAACATCGCTCCTCTTGTTCTGATTATGTTTAGAAATCCTTCTTTAAATAAATTATAAGGAAGAAGATAATAATCTTTTTTTGGCTTATTAAGCCTCTGATAGGCTTTAAAAAAATACAGAACCCCAACTGCAGCAGCCAAAAGAATTAAAATGGGAAAACCTCTTACAACCAGTGGCATTAACAGTGCCAGGAAAGCCAGAGCATAATCGTAGAGTTTTTTTCTCTTATAAACCTTGGTGTTAGAACTAAAAGATTCCAATATCAATTCATCCTTTTATTTTACCAAAAGTAATGAATTGATATCAGAGTATAATGCTTTTCTATTTTACGGTGTAGACACCTGCTGAAATCTTATACCGTTTTGGAGCATTTTTCAAATCTTCCTGAGCTTTGAATAACTTTTTATTGTAGTCTTTTAATGCTTTTTCATAATCAGTCTTTGGTAGTGCAGGGTAACCATTAAAGCTCTTCTCATAATCACCCAATTTAAAAATCAAATTGTAAACTCCATCCACCGATGTTTTTTGAACTGAGGCATCTTCCCAATCCGTATTGAAAAAACTTTTATCCAAATCCATTAAGTTAACTGGTTTCCAATACACGTTTTTATATCTACTGGCAGGTCCGTCAAAATTTTCAAACTTTAACTTTATGGCCAATTCACCCTTCTTCCACAAAACAGGTTTCTCTATGTATTCAATTTCAGTAGGAACATAATTTACCTTACTCCAACGCCCATCTGCACTCAATTTGAACAAGTCATTACTGTTTGGGATTTCCAAATTTTCATTTGCTTCAATTTTAAACACCAAAGATTTAGAAACAAAATTCGCATCCGAACTTTGGACCTCACTCAGTAAAGAAACAACTTCAGATGAACTCTCAAATTTCACATAATCAACACGATTTGCAGTTATTGTATTTACTCCTATTTCTTGCTCAATAGAATTTTTTGGTGTTCTTATGATGGTTTCCCAATGAATGGAGGGTGTCTCACTAACATCTTTAACTTCAACAACCGTACTTTCAATATTTTTGGAAGGAGCTTCCTCAGATTCACCTCCAAAAATAACAAACGTGGACAAAGCAACAGCAGAAACCACGCCTCCAATAATCAAATACATTTTATTAAAATATGCATTAGGCTTAATTTTAGCTAAATCCTGGTTTGTTTGCGCATGTTTCTGAAGGATTGATTTAAAATCCTTGAAACTTGAAATTTCCTCGCTTGAAATTTTTTCTCTATCGATATTATAATTCCTCATGCTCTGATGTTAAAATTTTTTTTCAATTTATCCAGTGTCCGGTATAATTTAACCTTAGCGTTGTTTTCTGTAACACCCATAATTTCCGATATTTCTTTAAATGATCGTTTTTCAAAAAACCTCATTTCTATAAGACTTAATCGTTCATCGCTCAAAGTTGCCAAAACCTTAACCAATCTCTCCTTTTCCTCACTGTAATAATCCTCTTCCAATTCTTCAAACAATCCTAAAATATGGTCGGATTCAATATTTACGGTTCTATTTTTAGCGTCTTTTCTAAAATGCATATTCATTTCATTAAATGCGATCCTATACAACCATGAAGCAAAAGGAACACCCTTAAAGGAATAATTTTCAATATTTAACAAAGCTTTATAAAACACCTGTGATGTTAAATCTGCAGCTAAATGTGTATTATCAACCCTTGAATACAAGTACCTGAATATTTGCTCATGATAACGATTGTAAAGAACTTCAAACTTTTTTGGGTCTTTTTTCGCTACTTCAATTTCTTGACGCTCAATACTGATCTCCTGTTTGGTTTTATGAAATTCCTTATTTACCATTTGCCCTATACTAAAACTATAATGATGGGTGGACCAAAAAGATACACTCCAAAAGAAAAAAAAAAATTTCTTTTGCAAATTTAATGTAATTAACTCTAAATCAACCCTTAATAAAACACTTAAAAAATTCATCCAAAAATATTCAAAATTGGCACAAACTTTTTTGAAAAAACCGCGTTAATTTATATACAATGCACTCACTCACACAATGGAAATTAAAAAATTCAAACATTATGAAAAAAGGCCCTGTAAATTTACTCTTAGAAATGGTAAAGAGGTTTTCGGTGTTATTTGGGAATCTCCAAAACAGAAAATTGGAAACTATTACTTTACCAGTAATAAAGAATTCGAAAAATTCACCAAAAACGCGAAACCACTAGAAGGTTTCCCTATAGATATTAAAGATTTAATTCATGCTGAATTAATTTACTAGTAGCTCACACACCACACAATTAACAGCGACTATTGAAAGGATGTCATTTTATGGCATCCTTTTTTCATTTGCAATATAAGATTCGTAACTTAATACCCTACTTTGAAACTATGAAAAAACTTATCCTTTTTACCGCTGTATTATTGTTTTTTGGATTTTCTGAATCAGAAAAAACGGTTTTTAAAAGTACAGACGGAAAAACAAAAATCATCGCTACTAATGAGTGGTTTGCCGCAGGAAACATGAAGGGTGTTGAAATTTTCATTTCTAAAATGGACGAACAAAAAAACACCCTCGCAACCCTTGTTGTTTCTAAAGATGAAAACATACCTGAAAATGTAAGCTTATCTACTTATAGCGCAGGAAAATTATTTCTTCAAACCGCCGTTTTAAGAACGACTCCATCTTTCTCCGCTACCAAAACAATAAAAGGAAACCCATTTAAATACTATGAATACGAATACAGTAATAAAGATTTGGTAAAAATGAAAACGTTAGTATACCATACATTGGTTGGCTCAAATGGTTATCAAATGGTTATAACGGCTCCTTTTGATGGATTTGATATCGACAAACCTGCCTACATGAAAATTGGGGATTCATTAACCATTAATCCTTAAATTCATTTTATATACCAAACACTTACATGAGCAAGGTATTTTTTTACATTCCATGCAATTGTATCCATATTCAAGGCTTTGATTGAGCCAAAAGTTCAGTTTCACCTCCGACAAACTAAACCCATACTTTATCGCACAAAAAGGTTCTTTACTACTCATTTTAAACCAATGATTCAAAGTTAACACGCTTAAATTGAGAGACTTACTTAATTTAATACGTTCCTCAAACAAAGCTGTACCTATTCCATTTCCTCTAAAGTCCTGATGAACTACTGTCAATTCAAAAAAACCCTCTTTTCCTTCAACTTTTAATAATGAATAGCCTACAATATTATCGGTATCATCAACAGCACACCAACCATAACTGTTTTCTGCATCCATATTTTTTGTAGTTGAGTAATCCTTCCCGAAACAGGAATCAATCAAGGCAACAACTGCCGCAAAATGAATTTGCGAGTATGGTATTATTTTAAATTTCAAACCACTCAAAATTTACAATTTCACCCGGTGTTTTTTGTGCAAAACAACCAAAATCATCAGGATGTATAACAGCAATCCTGGGATAGCCCCCTGTTGTTGGTGAATCCGCCATTAAAACAATTGGTTCACCTGAAGAAGGAACCTGAATCGTCCCAGGCACACAACCTGAGGAAATAATATTTCCTGTAGGCGTCCCCACTAAAGCAGGCTCGCATAATCGATACCCCATTCTATTGGAATGAGCACTAACCGTAAAGTTAGTATCAACCAGAGAAATAATATCTTTTTTTGGAAAACAATCAAACTCTGGAGCTTTGAGGATTCGTATTTTTGAACGTTTCAAATAATCAATACTGAATTCAAACTTGTTTTCCAATCCTTTTCGTACACCTAAAACATCCCTTTTCGCCAACTTTCGACCCAAATGTCCACCTTTTTCTACAAACTCATACGTTGAAAAACTTCCCCAAAACTCCTCTGCCTCAATCCTGCCTTGAATTGCCAAATAATTGTACCGACCTTCAGGTCCTGCATTTACATATAAAACATCATTTTTTCTTATGTAAAGTTTCGAGTTTGTTTCAACTTGATTTGAATTTATAAAAACTATTCCTTGTCCTGCAATTGCAATAATTGCATCTTCACTAAATCGATACTTACCTCCAAGCATTGTGAATTCCAAAACTGGATTTGTAATGGTATTTCCCACAATCTGATTGGCCAAATGCATCAATTTCACATCCATTGCACCGCCCTTTGGAACACCATATGCCAAGCCGTTAATTCGACCAGAATCTTGAACAGTTGTACTGAACCCAGGATGTAACACCTCAATCTTCATTTACCAATTCTCGTTCAATTGTTTTCTTTTGAAGGGAATACTCTTTTTTAGTTATCGGAAAAAACTCAAGGTAATCACCCATTTCTATAATCGCGTTTCCGTCACCTATAAGTTCAACTGGAGTACTTCCAATCAGCTGCCACCCTCCGGGAGTTTCTATTGGATAAATACCCGTTTGTTTATCTGCCAGACCAACAGCACCTTTAGGAATTTTAAGTCTTGGAGATGTTTTTCGAGGCACCTTTATTTTTTCATTTAAACCGCCCAGATACAAAAAACCAGGAACAAAACCAAGCATGTACACTAAGTATTCATTACGGTAATGAAGCTGAATTACCTCCTCCCATTCCAACCCTGTAAAATCACATACTGACTTCCAATCAAGGGCATATTCCTTATCATAACAAACAGGTACTTTAACCTTATATTTACTTTCCTTTTTATCCTTACTGTTTTCCAAAATTTCTTTCGACAATTCAACAACACCATTAAAAGAAATCAAAGAAGGTTCAAATAAAACAGTTATGTTACAATAGCCGGGTATCACCGCTCTAATTCCATTCCTTGCACATTTCCTGAGTCCATTATATATTTGCTTCACTCGAATATGTGTAATCTCATTGATTTCATCGCCAAATCCAATTAAAACGGCATCAATACCATATGGTTTAACTTCGAATTTCAATTCCTTTTTCTTTTAATCGTGAAACAACCTTTCGAATTATTTTTTCTGAACCTTTATGATCCCCATGAAAACAAATGGAATCCACATTCAACTCAATCGTCTCATTATTGAACGTATCAACCTTTCCATCACACAAATTAAGAACTTGTTGCATTATGTGCTCAAATGAACAATGAATACTCCCTTCATTACTCCTTTTTCTTAAGCTGCCATTAAATTCGTAAACACGATCTGCAAACCCCTCTCTTATAAAAGGGATTTTTCGTTCATTACAAACAAATTCCATCACACTCAAAGGTAGTCCAAGAATAGCCAGATCTGCTTTAGCCAGATCTGCTAATAAATGTGCATAACTCAATTGGGAACAAGCCAGGTGATATAAAGCTCCATGCGGTTTAATGTACTGCAATTCAACCCCCTCTTCAAAAGATAATCGCCGAATTAAATCCAACTGTTTCGTTAAACTATCTCTCAACTCTGAAATTGAAATATTCAAAGGGACTCTTCCGAAATTAATACGATCTTCAAACCCTGGGTGAGCACCTACTCGAACATTGAATTTTTTTGCCAGTTCTAAAACATATTTCATGCTCATTTCATCACCTGCATGTCCACCACAAGCGATATTTAAAGAAGAAACATAGGGAATAATTTCAATTTCATTTCCAACCCCTTCTCCAACATCTACGTTAATATCAATAAAGCTCTTCATATAACCTCAATGGTTAGTCCATCGTATCCCAACTCTACATTTTTGGGCAGCTCTTTTGAAACATCACTGTGTTTTCCTAAATAGTGAGAAATATGGGTTAGGTATGTTTTTTTTGGTTTTAATTCTTCAATCAACTCCAAAGCCTCATTCAAGCAAAAATGAGAAATATGCTTTTCTTTTCTCAAGGCAGTCAAAATTAAAACATCCAGATCTTTCAATTTTTTCTTCTCCTCAGAAGCAATGTAATTCACATCGGTACAATAGGCGAAATTACCTACTCTAAAACCAAAAACAGGAAGTTTATAATGCATGAGTTGTATTGGAGTAAAGTGAACTCCTTGAACAACAAATGGTTCATTTGTAATTTTATGCATCTCTAATCTGGGAACTCCAGGATAAGGATTCTCCTTAAAAGCATAAGAAAACTCTTTCCTCAAACACCGATCGACATTTTCATCAACATATAAATCAATGGGTTTTTTCAGTTTAAAGTTAAAGGCTCGGACGTCATCCATTCCGGCAGTATGATCTTTATGCTCATGTGTATAAATTACAGCATCTAAGTGTTGAACATTTGCCCTTAACATTTGCTGACGAAAATCAGGACCCGTATCAATACAAAAAACTTTATTTTCAGTTTCAATGAGAACAGAACTTCTCAAACGCTTATCTTTTTGATCCTTGGACAAACAAACCGAGCAATTACAACCAATGACGGGAACACCCTGAGAAGTTCCTGTTCCTAACAATGTAACCTTAATAGGAGTCATTCAATCTTATTTTGATGCGTTTAAAGCTTGTTCAATGTCCGAAATAATATCAATAATACTTTCCAATCCAACAGAAACCCTAATTAAACCAGGTGTAATACCTACCTCCGATCTTTCCTCTTCAGAAAGTTTATAATGAGTTGTTGAGGCAGGATGAGATACTATTGTTCTTGAGTCTCCCAAGTTTGCCGTTAACGAGCATGTTTTTAGATTATCCAAAAAGTCAACGCCTCGTTTTAGCCCTCCTTTTAATTCAAACGTAACTATACCTCCTCCTTTCGACATTTGTTTTTGAGCAGTATCATACTGAGGGTGTGAAAGTAAAAATGGATATTTGACCGATTCTATTTCAGGATGACTTTCCAAAGCATTGGCCAACTTGTTAGCACTATCGCAATGTCTTTCCATTCTCACCTCTAAAGTTTCCAAACTCTTACTTAAAGTCCAGGCATTAAATGGAGATATTGTTGGTCCCGTTGATCGGCAAAATGTTTCTACTTTCTTTATGTACTCGGCAGAACCTAAAACTAAGCCTCCTAAAACCCTACCCTGTCCATCAATGTATTTCGTTGCAGAGTGCGTAACGATATCTATACCAAACTCCGTAGGCTTTTGCAAAAAGGGTGTTGCAAAGCAATTATCAACATTCGTTAAAACACCGTATTTTTTTCCAATTCTTCCAATCATTTCCAAATCAACAATATTAACCCCAGGATTTGTTGGCGTTTCCAGAAAAATCATTTTTGTATTCTTCTGAATAGCCGACTCCCACTGCTCCTCTGAAGCATTTACATCCACAAAAGTGTGGGTAATACCAAAACGAGGGAGAATCTCAGTCAGCATTGTATGACTGGAACCAAAAACCGACCGACAGCTTACAATATGATCACCATTGCCCACTACTGCAACCATAGATGCAAAAATAGCCGCCATACCCGAAGCAGTAGGATAACCTGATTCAGTGCCTTCCAATACGCACATTTTATCTACTAATTCAGAATAATTTGGATTTACAAAACGAGAATAAACCGTAGTTTCAACCTCGTCTGCAAAAGCCGCCCTCATATCTTCAGCACATTCAAAAGTAAAGCTGGAAGTTAAAAAGATTGGAGTCGAATGCTCGTTGTATTGCGTCTTTTTATTTTTTACTCGAATTGCTTTTGTACCGTCTTGCTTTTCCATAACACACTATTTGTTAATAGATTCACCATTAATCGTTGATTCGTAACTTATTTCACACGACTCTTCTAAAATTTTTGTTACCGAGCAATATTTTTCAATTCCCAAAGCAACTGCCCTTTTCACCTTTTTACTATCCAACTCACCTTTAAAATTATAAGTTACATGAATTTTCTTAAATGTAGCGGGCGTTCTATCCTCGTGCCTTTCAGCATCCAAAACAATTTTTAAATCGTCAATAATCTGTCTTTGTTTTTTGAGTATCAACACAATGTCCATAGCACTGCACCCACCCAGTCCCATAACAAGCAGCTGCATAGGGCGGGCACCCTCACCACCTCCTCCAATTGAAGGAGAGCCATCGATGTGAACTAAATTTCCTTCTTCATTTTTTGCTTCAAAATGAAAAGCATCATCTACTCTGTTTAAAACAATTCTCATCTTAACGTATTTAAAAACAAAGTTAAATAATAATGATTGTTTTTTTCTGTCCTTACTCTTATTTATACTCATTCAGGACTTATTCACAGTCGTATCTTTGTACTTTAAACTTGAAACCTTTCTTAAAGCCTGACCTTTTTATTATTTTTGAACTTTAAAATCAGTTTGTATTGAGTGAAAAGCAATTCTATAATTTACCCAACAACCTCCCTCTGGAAAATGGTGGCGTATTAAAAACACCTACCGTTGCTTATCACACCTATGGAGAATTGAATGAAAAAAAAGATAATGTCATTTGGATTTTCCATGCGCTTACAGCTGCAAGTAACGTTGACGAATGGTGGGAAGGTTTAGTAGGAAAAGGAAAGCTTTTTAATCCTGGCGACCACTATATCGTTTGTGCTAATATCTTAGGTTCATGCTATGGAACCACAGGCCCCAACTCAATTAATCCTGACACTGGAAAACCATACTTTCATTCCTTTCCTGATGTTACTATTCGTGATATCGTTAACTCCCTTATCGAGTTAAAAAAACACCTTGGAATTGACAAGATAAAAATGGCTGTAGGTGGAAGTTGTGGAGGATATCAAGTATTAGAGTGGCTTTTGATGGACCCTGACACCATTGAAAATTATACAATATGTGTTACAAGTCCAAAAGAAAGCGCTTGGGGTGTAGCTGTACATACAGCTCACCGGACTGCAATTGAGCTCGATCCAACATGGATGGAAGATCGTGAAGATTCCGGGTTAAACGGAATGAAAGGAGCGCGTCAAATAGGGCTCTTATTCTACCGTAACCACGAAATATACCACAAGCATCAAAACGAAGACAACAACGAAAAAACAAAAGATTTTAAATCTACATCTTACCTAAAATATCAGGGAGAAAAACTTGCCAAAAGATTTTCTCCAATATCCTACTATAAACTCACAGAAATTCTGGATACACATAACATAGCCAGAGGCAGAGATAAAGAAATAAAAGATACACTCAAAAGAATAAAACAAAAAGGGTTAGTCGTCAGCATAAGTTCCGACCTTCTTTGTCCTCCTCCCGAACAGCAATTTATGGCTCGCCATCTACCCAATGCACAATACGGGTTAATCGATAGCCTTTACGGACACGATGGATTTTTACTGGAATATGAAAAAATTGGAAAAGTCATAAAAGAAGCTTTTCCAGAATTGAATTTGTAGTATCAACACTCAACAAAATTCTTTTTTTTCATTTTTCCTGCACTAAAAAAGTGTTTAACAAATTAATCCACATCTCTTTTTTTAATAACTATCTTATGCAACAATAAATTTGTAAATCATACTTTTTACATTTAGAAATAGAAATTAGTAAAACATGTCGATAATTACTTTAACAACCGACTTAGGTTTAAAAGATTATTACGCTGCTGGAATAAAAGGCTCAATATTGACTCAGCTACCGGGAGCGACAATTATCGATGTTTCGCATGAAATACCGGCGTTTAACATTAGTGTCGCTGCTTTCTGCTTAAAAAATTGCTACAAAGATTTTCCCGAAGGAACCATACACATCATAGGAGTACGGCCTGAAGCAGATGAATTCACCAAGCACTTAGTGATCAAACACAAAGGCCATTATTTCATAGGAGCTGACAATGGAATGTTCTCTCTTTTGTTTGATGAAACTCCCGACGAAATCTTCGATATAAATATTATTACAGACGAAGACAAAAGAACTTTTCCTACCAAAAACATATTTGTCACTGCAGCTTGTCATATTGGTCGAGGAGGAACATTAGAGTTGATTGGAAGTAAAATTGACAAGATTGCCGAGCGAACAAACTTCCAACCCGTGCTTGAAGAAGACGTGATAAGAGGGATGGCAATGTATATAGATTCATACGGAAACGTAACAACCAACATTACGCGCTCTTTGTTCAATATTGTTGGAAACAACCGGGATTTTTCAATTGTTTTTCGAAGATCAGATTACAACATTCACGAATTAAAATTTAATTACAACGAAGTTCCGGAAGGAGAAAAACTGGCATTATTCAGTACCAACAACCATCTTGAAATTGCAATAAATAAGGGTAATGCAAGCAAATTGTTTGGTATAAAATTATCAGATATTATCCGTGTAGAATTCAAAAATTCAAAAAAAGAAGAAGGCGTAAAACTTTTTTAAAATCAAAATTCTTCAATAAATCACCACGACAAAATAGATTAAAAAAAAGACAAAAAAAACCGCCCCAATTGGAACGGTTTAAATTTTCTTGAAGAAAATCGAGTTATTCAGCTGATTTCTCAGAAGACTCCTCAGTTGATTCCTCAGCAACAACTTCTTCAGCAGCTGGCTCTTCAGCAACAACTTCTTCAGCAGCTGGCTCCTCAGCAACAACTTCTTCAGCAGCTGGCTCCTCAGCAACAACTTCTTCAGCAG
>MDTD01105902.1_pt1 | contig 21009 bp, 14 predicted proteins | sample 811221 | NCBI WGS metagenome assembly MDTD01 (sample SAMN05326646, study PRJNA326480) | marine metagenome | isolation source: seawater | place: Pacific Ocean: South West | collected 2011
CGGGTCGGTGGTGCCCCCGGCGCCGGAGCACCAGTACCCGGTGGACGGCGCGAGCCTGCAGAGCTCGCCCTCGTGGTCGATCGGGAACGACTGGTCGGTCTTCGGGGTGTTCAACAACTCGAACACGGGGTTGAGCCCGGTGGACGCGCAGAAGGACTCGTACCTGCTCGCGACGGAGATGCCGCCCAGCGACGGGCGGCCCATCCGCATCACGGGGTACGGGACGGTGAGCTTCCCGGTGCCCGCGTCGTGGGGGTCGGTGCAGAAGACCCATGCGGGGCCCCTGTTCAGCATCAGCGGATCGACGGTGCGGTATCGCCCCGACACGACGGGGGGCAACTCGGGCTCGGCGGTCCAAGACGACATCACCGGGATGGCGATCGGCATCCACACCAACGGCGGGTGCGGCACCAGCAGCACCTCGTCGAACAGCGGGACGAACTTCATGAACACGGGGTTCCGCAGCGGGGTGATGCAGCCGCGCGGGGTCGCGGACGGCCCGCAGCCGGGCGTGATCCGGCTTCTGGACGCGGCGCCGTCGCGGGTTGACCCTGCGGGCGGGACGGCGATCGGGGTGGAACTCGTCGCGGACTTCACGGGCCCGGCGCCCCAGGACGGCGTGACGCTGCACACCAACGACGGATCGGGATGGGTCGAGACCGTGATGAGCGCGGGCGTCGCGGGCGACTGGTTCGCGTCGTTCCCGGCGACCGACTGCGGCGCGGATGTGTCGTACTACTTCTCGGCGGTCGGCGCGGACGGGACGCCCTTCGCGTTCCCGCCCTCGGCGCCGGCGGTCACCTTCACGGCGTTTTCGACCGACGAGTGGGTCGAACTCGCGAGCGCCGACGGCGAAGCGGACGCGGGGTGGACCATCGCGAACGAAGGCGTGTCTTCGGGCGGCTGGGAGCGCGGCGTGCCCTCCGCGAGCGATCGGCAGGGTGGGCCCAACCGCGACGCGGACGGGTCGGGCTCGTGCTGGACGACCGGGCTGGGGACGAATGTCGATCTTGACGGCGGTCCGACGCGGCTTACGACACCGGTCATCGACCTGGGCGACGCGACCGAGGCGTTCGTGGATGTCTCGCTCTGGATGAACGCGGACGGGTCGAGCGATCGGCTGCTGGTCGAGTTCAGCGCGGACGGGTCGGGGTGGAGCACGATCGACTCGCTCCCGTCCACCCCCGGCTGGGCGCCGCGGACCTATCGCGTGTCGGACTTCGCGGCGGGGGCACAGACGCTCCGGATGCGGTTCACGGTCGCGGACGCTGGGGTCGGGAACACGATCGAGGCGGGTGTGGACGCGTTCGCGGTGCGGGCGGCGGCGTGCGGGCCCGCGGGCTGCGTCGCGGCGGATGTCGCCGAGCCGTTCGGCGTGCTGGATCTCGCGGATGTGCAGGCGTTCATCGGGGGCTTCGCGAGCCAGGATCCGATCGCGGACATCGCGGAGCCGAGCGGGGTGTGGGACCTCGCGGATGTGCAGGCGTTCATCGGCTCGTTCAACGCGGGCTGCCCCTGAGTCGGCGTGCACCGGGCCGATCTCCCCCCCCTGAATGGGCTCGGGATTTGGCTGGAGTAACGCACAAAACCCCAACCACGACCCTGAAATCAGGGTCGTTTTTTCTATGTTTAGAGTTTGTTTTGTGCATTTCTTGCCGAATCCGGGCGGAATTCCGCGGCGGGCTTGTGTGCGGGAGCCGCATGGACTACCTTGGCGGACCTCGGAGGGGGCTCATCGCAGCCAAGCCTGAATTCGTCAAGGCATCTGTTTTCGGCGCTGCCGAGCAGTCGGATCGTTCCAAACTAGGGAGAAAACCGTGAAGAAGTCTGCCATTCTCTGCATCATGGCCGGGTTGACCTGCGGCGTCGCGCAGGCCGGGAGTGTCGGCCCGGATGTCATCGTGGGCGATATGCCCAGCGTTCGCTATTACGGCCAAGCCGGGACGATCCGCGCGTACTCGATCGCGACGACCTCCTGCAACATCGGCGACACGCCCCTCGAGTGGTTCGACGGGACGAACCGTCACCCGGTCATCGGGCAGACGATGTACCGCGTGAACGCGGAGGGTACCCGCATCGAGCAGCTCGGCCAGTCGTGGCTGAAGCACGGCTTCGCGGCGCTGACGGGCAATGTGTGCGACACCTGCCAGCCCCCCGGGTCGTTCAGCCTGCTGGGTGTCGGGTGCTCGGACCCCTATTCGACGAGCCTGAACGGTCAGCAGACCAACCTGGGCACGAAGACCGAGGTCAACGCGTACAACGGCTTCTTCAACTGGCCCTTCGGTGGTCGCGGTCAGAGCGGCAACACCATCTATAAGCGTCTGCAGGTCGAGGTCGCGGACCTCGAGGCGGGCGGCACCTATTACATCGGCTCGCAGTATGTGAGCCCCGATGACGCGGCGGCGGGCAACCAGAACAACAACTCGTCGTACCGCCCGGTCGTGCTGAGCTCGAACCAGACCAATGTGTCGGTGACCTCGTTCACCCGCCGCGAGCAGGCGCCGATCCACGCGTGGAAGGCCGTGAACCCCGATGTCGACCTGCAGGAGGTCATCGTGCCCAACGAGGGCATGTTCAACCTCGCGGCGTTGGCGATCGACAACGGCGACGGCACCTGGACCTACGAGTACGCGCTGCACAACCAGACGAGCCACCGCTCGGCGGACAGCTTCGCGGTCCCCGGCGCGTCGGTCTCGACGGGCTTCCACGATGTCGATTACCACTCGGGCGACCCCTACGACCTGACCGACTGGAGCGTCAGCGAGGGCAGCGGGATGGTCACCTGGTCGGCCGCGGACGCGGGCCTCAACACCAACGCGCTGCGTTGGGGCACGATGTACAACTACACCGTGACCACCAGCACGCCCCCCACCACGGGTGAGGTCGAGATCGGCCTGTGGCGCAACGAGATCGGCGTGCCCGGCTCGTCCGAGGTCGTGACCGTCACCACCGTCGTCCCGTCGGTCCAGAGCGGCTGCAACCTCGCGGACAACGCCGCACCGTTCGGCGTGCTCGACCTGAGCGATGTCCAGGGGTTCATCGCGGGCTTCAACGGGCAGGGCCCCGCGGCGGACATCGCCGAGCCCTTCGGCGTCTGGGACCTCTCGGATGTCCAGCTGTTCATCAGCGAGTTCACGGCCGGCTGCCCGTGATCGCCTGATCGGCACCTTCTGACTTTCACGAGCCCCGCGGCGTTTGCCGCGGGGCTTTTTCTTTGCGATCGTGGCCGCGAGACAGCGCGCGCGGATTGTCGCGCAGGGCCTTCACGCTCTCCGGGGCATCGTGGAGAGCGCGACGCATTGCTGTGAGGCTCAGCCGTGCCCCGGGATGCGCCAGGCGAGCGTATCGGCGGTGAGGGCACGCGAGCCGTCGGCGCGGTTGACGACCGAGAGGACGGGCCCGATGACGCCCCCGTTGCGGAGGGTGTGGGCGACGCGGTCGTCGATGAGGCCCTCGCTCGCGGCGGTCTCGAGACGGTCCGAGGCGACGGGGACCGAGGCCACGGCGACCCGGCTTTCGCCCGCGAGGCTCAGGAGCGGCGCCAATGTCTCGGGGCTGCCCCGCAGCGCGAGACCGGCGGGGCCCGAGGCGAGGAGGCCCTCGCCGATGAGGCGGGCCCACGAGCCCGCGATGCCCGGGGCATCGCCCGAGGGGCTCACCACCGCAACGACATGCCCCGTGACGGGCTGCTCGAGCACGATCGCGTTGTCGGCATCGCCCGCGGCGAAGGACTCGCGGCGCTCGAACCCGAGGGCGGCGAAGAGCTCGAGCGTGCCAGAGAGGCCCGGGGCGCTGGACGCGTAGACGAAGTGGTCGGTGTTGGACAGGCCCAGCCCCAGCGAAGCCTGGCGGACGCACTGGCTGCTCGCGGCGCAGTGGTTGCGGAGGAAGAACTCACGCTCGGCGTTCATGAACAGGTCGGCGGCCCACTCGGGCCCGAGCTCGTCGGCGGCGGCGCGGATCGCGCGTTCGATCTCCTCGTGCGCGCGGGACTGGTCGCCCCGGCGGGCGCGGGCTCGGAAGCGCTCGAGGTGATGGGCCGCGGCGATGCGGTGCTCGGCGATCTCGAACTTGAGGTGGAAGCCGTTGTAGCCGTGGCGTTCGAAGACCCAGAGCGCCGCGCCGTCGCCCTGGGCGACCTGGGCCCACCGGGCGCGGGCGAAGGGCTCGCCCTGGATGAGATCGACGCCCGAGAGCTGGTTGGCGGCAAAGAAGTCCGCGACGGAATCGACGAGCAGGCCCACCGACATGCGGTCGGACTCGGTGAGCAGGATGTCGGGTGTGCTCGCGGCGGGGTTCCAGAACGCGAAGTGGATGTCCGCGTCCACGAACTCGGTGGTGCGGGGGACATAGCCCGCGGCTTCGAGGCGCTCGCGCGTCTCGGGCGTGTCGGGGGTGAGGATGACGCCCACCCAATCCGTGATGTGGGTGCCGGTGTCGCAGAGGAGTTGCTCGCCGAACCGGGCGGCCTCGGGGCACTTCTCAAGGAAGGCGACGAGTCGCTCCTCGACGAGGGCGCGGGCGGCGGGCTGGGGTTGCCAACTCCAGGCCCCGCTGGTCGGGTCGTCCATCGTGCGCATGCTCGCGGTCGTGGTCATCGCGTGTGCTCCGGTCTTCGGTCCGGCGGGGCTTGTATGCTGACGCGTTCGGGGCGCCGTTCGCGTCTCGTGTCGGTCAGATCATTGCCGCGTGGGGCGTGCGGGGCGACCGCTCCCGCCTCGCGGCGTTTCGGAGACAGTATTCATGCGGATACGCGGGCGTTTCGCGGCGGTGTTGATGGTTTCGGTCGGGGTGCTCATGAGCGCCGGGGCGTCGGCGCAGGTGGGCGCGGTCGCGGAAGTCCCGAGCGAGGCGGCGGTGCGGACGCCCACGCTCAAGCAGATCATGGCGGATCCGGAGTGGATCGCGCGCAGCCCTTCGAACATCGCGTGGTCGTGGGACGGGCGATCGGTGCTGTTCGATCGGGAGCGGGAGGGGTCGCGTCTGAGCGACCGATGGCGTGTGCGCGCCGAGGCGGGCGCGGAACCGGCGGTGATCCCCGACGACGAATTGCCCTTCGCGAGCGCACGCGGCGGGGTCTTCAACGAGGAACACACGAAGAAGGCGTTCGCCCGCTCCGGGGACATCTTCGTGCGCGACATGCAGACCGGGGCGCTGACCCAGATCACGCGCACAACGGCGGGCGAGTCGTCGCCCATGTGGATGACCAGCGGGTCGCTCGCGTTCCGGCGGGACGGGGTGTGGGTGATCCGGGACGCGGACACGGGGAGCGAGCACCAGGCGGCGGATATCCGGACGGCCGACGACCCCGAGGTTGTGGAGAGAAAGGAAAAGGAAAAGGACCGGGACTACCTGACCGAGCAGCAGCACCGCCTGTTCGAGATCGTGCGCGATCGGGAGGCCCGCGAAGAAGAGCGCGATGCGCAGCGGGACGCTCGCCGGGACGCGGACGCGACAAGGGTTCCGGGCCCGTTTTATCTGGGTGAGGGCTGGCGGGTGCACGCTCGGGCGCTCTCGCCCAACGGGCGCTGGATGGCGCTGACGGTCTCGAAGGATCCCGGTCGTGCGAAGCGGGACGAGATGCCGGCGTATGTGAACGAGGACGGGTATGTCTCGACCTCGGGCGTGCGCCCGAAGGTGGGGATCGAGAAGCGGCGGAGCGACTCGGTCGTGCTGATCGACCTCGTCAACGAACGCGTGCATTGGATGGACGCGTCGAAGCTCCCGACGATCACGCAGGACCCGCTCGCGTGGCTGAAGGAGAAGGGCGACGAGGACGAGGATGTGAACGCGGAAGACGCGGGTGAATCGCAGGACGAGTCGGCGGGAGACGAGGATCCCGCGGAGGCGGGCGAGGCGTCAGACGATGAGTCCGATGGCGCGTCGGAACGCGAGGAGAACGAGGGCGACGGCGAGGCAGGCGGCACCCCCCGCCCGTTCGTGGTCGAGGCTGTGGAGTGGTCGCGGGACGGGACGGGCGTGCTGTTCGTGCTGCACAGCCATGACAACAAGGACCGGTGGATCGCGACGGCGGACCTGGAGGCGCTGGGGGAACACGAGGAGCCGAGCGGCGACTCGGACGAAGAGGCGGGCGCCGACGACGACGCGCGGCGGCTCACCGCGATCCACCACCTGCGGGACGAGGCGTGGATCAACTGGCGGTACAACGAGGCGGGGTGGACGCGGGATTCGTCGGCGGTGTGGTACCTGAGCGAGGAGACGGGGTATTCGCACCTGTACACCATTGATGCGGACGAACTCGGCGCACGCCCCCGCATGCTGACGGGGCAACCGCCAGGGGAGGGCGTTGAGGGGCGCTTCGTTGTTCAGAATGTCACGCCCTCGCCGGACGGGGCGTGGCTGTACTACCGCTCGAACCGGTCGCACCCCGGCGTGTTCGAGCTCGAGCGGGTGAGCCTCTCGGGCGGCTCGATCGATGTGCTCACAAGCCTGGGCGGCACGGTGGAGTCGTTCGTGATCTCGCCCGACGGGAGCCGGGTCGCGTTCCTGTACTCCACCGCGATGGATCCGCCCGAGATCTATGTGCAGAACCTCATCGCGGGGGCGCGGGCGGTCCGCCTGACGGACACGGACACGGACCTCTACCGCTCGTTCGATTGGGTCGAGCCCGCGTTCGTCGAGGTCCCCTCGTCGCACGCGGATCTGCCGATCCATTGCCGGGTCTACGACGATCCCACGGTGCCCGCGCCCTCCGACGCCGGCAAGCCGGTCGTGGTGTTCAGCCACGGCGCGGGGTACACCCAGCATGTGTACAACGGGTGGTCGTACTACTTCCGCGAGCACATGTTCCACACGCGGCTCTGCCGCGCGGGGTACATCGTCATCGCGCCCGACTTCCGCGCCTCGGCGGGGTACGGGCGAGACTGGCGCACGGCGATCTACCGGAACATGGGGCGCCCCGAGCTCGAAGACTTCGACGACTGCCTCGCGTGGCTGGACGCGAACCACGACGCGGACCTGGAGAACACCGGCATCTACGGCGGCTCCTACGGCGGGTTCATGACGCTCATGGCGATGTTCCTGCGCCCCGAGGTCTACGACTGCGGCGCATCGCTCAGGCCCGTCACAGACTGGGCGCACTACAACCACTCGTACACAAGCAACATCCTCAACACGCCCGACATCGACCCCGAGGCGTACGAGCGGTCGAGCCCGATCGAGCACGCGGAAGGGCTCAAGGGCGCGCTGCTGATGTGCCACGGGATGCTGGATGACAATGTCGTCGCGCAGGACACGATCCGCCTCGCGCAGCGGCTCATCGAGCTCGAGAAAGAGAACTGGGAGATGGCGCTGTACCCCGTGGAGCCGCACGGGTTCCGCGAGCCCAGCGGATGGCTGGATGAGTACCGGCGGATCTTCAAGCTGTTCGAGACGCACCTGAAGGACTGAGCGGGGTGCCGGGATGGGCGATCAGCGATCGCCCTGCAGAGTCCCGTGATGCGGGGAATCGCCTGCACAGAGCGTTTCCGTCCCGGACCCTGCGAACCCGGTCGGCGTGGGGATGCTCACCGAGGGAGGATTGCGGGCCGATGCGGAGAGGGTCCGCGCATGGTTGATCCGTGCGCGCGGAGGCCGCGATGGGGTTGTTCGGCAAGAAATCCGGTGGCTCGGGTCGCGCGGGCAAGGGGCGCTCGGCGCGGTCGGTGCTCGACGAGGCGTGCGGGCGGAACATCCCGGTGTGCGTGGTGCGTCCCCGCGAGGCGGGTCGGGTGCCGATGGCGCGGGGTCGGCTGCTGAACCTGAGCGAGGATGGGATCGACATCGACCGGGTGCAGGTGCCTGGGCGGGATGTCCGGTTCTCGTCGGGCGATGATCTGGAGGCGTACTTCTCGATGGGGGAGACGCTCTACCAGTTCAGGACGAAGCTGCTGCGGGTGAGCGAGCCCAAGCAGTTGAACGCGAAGAAGCTGATCATGGGGATGACACTGAGCGTGCCCGGTGCGCTGCGGACGGGCGATCGGCGGAATGTCTACCGGGTGTCGGTCAGCGCCCGCGAGGATCGGCCCTCGCTCGCGGTGTGGCGGTTGCCGATCCCGGAGGGCGACACGGAAGACTCCGACCTGCCCGGGATGCCGGCGCAGGCGTTCAATGTGCACGGGATCGATATCGCATCGGTGATCAATCGGTTCGACGACGAGCCCGACCATCGGGGCTGGCTCGTGGACGCGACCGATAGCGGGCTGGGCATCCGGCTGGAATCCGTCACGGCGGGGCGGTTCTCGGTTTTCGAGCCTTTGCTGGTGCAGTTGTCGATGCCGAAATCGGCGGTCGAAGAAGCCGGGGACGGCATCGCGCTCTCCACGCTGGATTTTCTCGCGGAGGTGCGCACGAAGCGCGCGGTGGGCGAGGACGGGTGCCGTCTCGGGATCGTGCTAATGGACGAGGGCACGGGCGCGATCGCGCGTCGCAAGCGGACGGTGCTCCGCAAGTACCTCGCGATGGTGCAGCGGGAGCACCTGCGCAACCACACGCGGGCGGCGTAGCACGATCAGCCTGCGGGGGGCACGCCGACGACGCTGTCGAGTGACGCGAGGCCGATCGGTTCGTTGGTGAAGAAGGGCTCCGCGGCGTCGGTGCCGATCCTGCTTCCGAAGTAGACGGCGCTCGCCTCGACCCAGTCGACGACCTTGCGGTTCTTCTCGGGGAGCACAAACTGGGTGTGATACGCGCGGATCGAGGCAACCTTGCGTTCGACGCACCCGGTGATGTCGAGCAGGAAGTTTGGGTCGGCGACCCATCGCAGGTGCGTCGCGTAGTAGTAGAAGAGCCAGCGGGGGTAGAGCGGATCGCGGACCGGCATGGGCGTCTCGTTGCCCTGCGCGTCGACCGCGGGGGGCGGCTCGGGCATGTCGATCTTGCTGAGCTTCGCGTCGAAGCGGGCGTCCTCGACGATGCGCGTCACCGCGAGGTGGTCGGGGTGGGCGTCGCGGAAATAGGGGGTGAAGACGATGTCCGCCTGGTGGGCGCGGATCACGCCCGCGACCTTGTGCCGCGCTTCGATCGAGTGGGTGACGAACCGGTTGGGCAGGCCCAGGCAGAGGCGGCGGACGGGCGGGCCCTCGTCGGGAGAGAGGATCGCGAGCGCGGCCTTCGCCTCCTGGGCGCGGGTCTCGGGGTCGCCGAGGGGGGTGGGTTCGCCGTTGGTGATGTCGAGCAGGAGGATGTTGTGCCCCTGGCGGGCGAGTCGGATGATCGCGCCGCCCATGCCCAGTTCCTGGTCATCGGGATGGGGGCCGACCACGAGGATGTTCGCCATCGGGGGGCTCCGTCGGGGTGAGTTGGTTACTTGATTCGGTCGCCGCCCAGGAGGAGCCCGTAGAGGACGCCCTCGGACTCGAGCTGCGCGAGGACGAGCCGATCGGGGTCGCGGGTCGCGAAGAAGCCCCCGGCGCGGAAGGGATCGCCGAACTCGTCGACGAACTCGCGGAGGGGGAGGTCGAGGCTCTCGCCGATCGCGAGGCCGTCGATCTCGCGGCTGTATCGCTCGTTGATCCAGAGGCGCCCGGGCCCGAAGGAGCGGGCGGTGGTGTTGGTGAGCTCGAGATCGGTCACATTGCGGAAGACCTGGATGTTGAGGACTTCCCCCTGCGCGAGCGTGCTGGGGGGTGGGCCGGGCTCGGCGCTCGTGGGCTCGAGGAGCCCTCCGGCGGAGGAGCAGCCCGCGAGCATCGCGGCGGCGCAGGCGGGCAGCGCAAGGCGTGGGAGAGTGACGAGGATGCGGGCACGGGTCGAGCGTGTCATGGTCGGAGGATATCGTCCCGGGTCATGGGTTGTCAGAACTCCAACGCGACGGCGCCGAGCCCGGGGATCGCACCCGCGATCCCGGCGAGCACCGACCCGGCGGGGGGCACCCCCGACGGGCGGGCCATCGATCCTCGTCGCGTCGCGGAGGACCTCTCGACGACGCACGGCGCGGGAGGGATGGACCCCCGTGTGCGCGCCGTCTGCCCCGATTTCGACGCGCCCTTCTTCCAGGCGGGCCTCGCGGGCTACTCCGACGCGGCGATGCGGATCGTCGCGCGGAGGCACGGGTGCCCCTACTGCGTCACCGAGGCGCTGCTGGACCAGACCCTGCTGGGGGGCGGGCGCGGGTTCGTGAAGGCGGACCTGGGCGACCTGGCGGACAATGTCCCGGGCGGGGACGAGGACCTCCCCCTCGCGGGGCAGATCATGGGATCCGAACCGGCGGAGATGGCGGCGGCGGCGATCAAGATGATCGAGCAGGGGGCGAGGCGCCCGAAGGAATACCGGAGGCTGGTGGAACGGGGGAGAGACGGAGAGACGGAGAAACGGAGAGACGAAGTGTCTCGGAGCGAAGGTGTTGCGGACGATCCGGAGCTCTCGGTCTCTTCGTCTCTCGATCTCTCGGTCTCATCTTCCCAACGCACCTTCTCGACGATCGATATCAACCTCGCGTGCCCCGTCAAGAAGATCAGCAAGAAGGCTCGGGGCGGGCACTGGCTCAGCGAGCCAACGGGCGCGATCCGGATCCTCGAAGCCGTGCGCGAGGCGGTCCCGGCGGCGATCCCCGTCACCGTCAAGCTGCGGCGCTCGTTCGACGACACGGACGAGATGCGCGAGAATTTCTACCGCCTCTTCGACGCGGCGTACGACATCGGGTGCGCCTGGGTCTGCGTGCACGGGCGCACGGTGCGGCAGAAGTATGTCGGGCCGAGCCGTTGGGACCTGCTGCGCGAGATCGCGACGCGCACGCACCCCGGCACGCACCGCGAGCGCGTGATCTTCGGGTCGGGCGACATCTGGGAAGCGGGCGATGTCTTCCGGATGATCGCGTACACCGGGGTGCAGGGCGTCTCCGTCGCGCGGGGGTGCATCGGCAACCCGTGGATCTTCAGGCAGTGCCGGGATCTTCTCGCGGGGCGCGAGCCCGCCCCGCCCACCGTCGCGGAGCAGCGGTCGGTGCTCGAGCAGCACTTCGAGCTCGCGCTCGCGGTGAACGAGCGGATGGTCCGGGGCGTGGGCGAGGCGCGGCTGAAACGGGCGGAGAACTTCACCGGAAAGACCATGCGGAAGTTCGGGATCCGGTTCGCGGCCCACCACCCGCGGAATAACGAGGTCAAGCAGCGGTTTGTCGCGGTGGAGACGCTCGAGGACTGGCGCGGCGTGCTCGACGAGTTCTATCCCCCGACCGAGCGGTAGCGAATGTCAAACCGGAGACCACGCATGAACGGCACGCTGTTCCGCCTTCTCGCCCTCGTCCCGGTTCTGTCGCTGCTGCCCGGGTGCCACGTGTCCCGCCCCGCGGACCCGGCCCGGCGGGCGACCGCGCCGTTGCCCGGGCCCGATGCCTGGCCATCGCGGGATCTCGACGGCGTGCGGGGGTTTCACGAGCGAACCCCGGAGGTGATCCGCGGGTGGGAACTCAACGGCCTCGTGCCCGGGGACCAGCTCGAGCCCAAAAGCCGCGAGGCCCTGGAGTCCATCGATCGAACGATCATCGCCAACCGCCTGACCGGGCACGGCCTGCTCCGCGTCTGGTCGTACCCCGGCGACGATTCGGACCGATTCAGCGTCAACCGGCTGTTCGGCGGCGGGTTTCTCGAGAACGCGTCGTTCCTGACCAGCCGGGACGCGAGCGGGTACCGGCTCGAGCGTGCGATGAAGGATGTGCCGGGGAACCTGGGCGCGCCGAGAGGGAAGCGGAACTTCCACCTGCCAGGCCTGCAGGCCACCTACGCCTCAAGCAGCGTCATGCTCGGGAGGGGGCTCGACCTCCGCATCCCGACGGAGATCCGCGGACGCGGCGTGCTGCTCGTCCTCGGCGGCCTGTTCTCGACGACGTGGCAGGAGAGCAGCATCGAACTGTTCGAGCGGGCCGGCTGGGACGTGCTCCAGATCAACCCGACCTCCTGGACGCGGCGCCCGAACGATGACGAGTTCGAACGGGCCGAGGACGAGCGCCGCGCTCGGGCGATGGACCTGTTCCAGCGACGATCGGGCATGAAGAACGAGGACGGGTCGGACGTCCCGATCACCGATTGGGCGGAGCGTGTGGACCCCGAGAAGACCGGCCTCGATGACTACGCCGCGGCGCTCGATGACGTGAAGAAAGAAATCCCCCTGCCGCTCACCGGCTTCGAGCTCTCCCCGGAGAGCGATCCCGCCGAGGTCGGGCGCACGATCGCCCGCGCCGTCGACGACTCGATCGCGGAGAACGCCTACGCGGCGCAGGCCGGCATCGAGTATCTGTTCGACACGCACGGGCGTGGATCGCTGGGATCAATCGCGGTGCTCGGGTACAGCGCGGGCTCGTTCGCCGCCCCAGCCGTCGCGGCCCGCCTGGAGAGCACCGGGGTCCCAGTAGACGCCCTGATCCTGATCGGCAGCGGCGCGGATCTGTTCACGATCAGCCAGGAGAGCACGGTCAGCAACGGGGGGATCGACGTCACGGGAGACGGCCGGTTCGCGCCGACGCCCGAGCAGATCTCCGCTGCGCGAGACGCGTACCTGGGGCACACGAAGCTCGATCCCTACGCGCTCGCCCCGGCGCTCGCCGACATCCCGACGCTCCTCATGATCGCGTCGAACGACGAACCGGTGCCCAACGGCGAGCTGCTGGACGAGCGCCTCGGCTTTCCTGATCGCGTCCGCTACTTCGGCGGGCACGGCGGGCTGTTCTACTTCCTGCCCCAGCAGACGCCGCGGATGATCCGCTGGCTCGATCAGGTCACACAGCCCTCATCCCCGCGCTGACCCGACCGGGTCGTTGTCGTCGGGACCCGCACTGACCCGGAGACGGGTCAGTGGCACAGGCGAGCGGTGTCCCGGATCCCGTCAGAACTGGAACGCCAATCCGAGCTTGACGGTCAGGTTCTGGCGGATGGAATCGAACCCGCCGAAGTCGTCCTCGACGCTGAACCCTTCGTTGTAGACGACGAAGAACTCCTGCCCCGGCTTGAACTCCCAGCGGACCCGGCTGTTGAGGCCCAGCTCGTCGCTGCGGTTGTCCCACTGCACGGTGTTGTCCCACGACAGGTCGGGGGTGAACTGCACCGAGGCGCGCATGGAGAAGACGCGGACCGTGAACTCGCCCTCGCGCAGGTCGATCTCGTTGATCGAATAGGACGCGTTGGCGCTGAAGAGCGAGCCCGGGCGGAGGTTGAGCCCGACGGTGTAGTCGGTGCGGTCGCCTGAGAAGAACCCGTACCGGCGGACATTCCCGCTGACCGCGATCGGGCGGTTGCCCGCGGTGCCGCCCCGCACCTCGGCGCCGAGGTTGTCGTAGGTGCCCTCGGGGATGGTGATGTCGCTGGTGATGGAGAAGGGCTCGATGAGGTTGTCGCGCGAGACGAAGAGGCGCGTGCCCAGGAACTCCCCGGAGTGGAAGTTGACCGAGAGATCGGGCAGGTTGAGATCGACGGTGTCGGTGGTGTTGTTGAGGTAGGTGAACGCGTTCCCGTTGATGCCCAGGCGGATGTTGCGGACCGCGGACTGCTCCTCGGTGAAGCGCCAGGTGTAGGCGCCGCCCAGGTTGTACTCGTGGCGCCCGCGCCGGCTCACGAACCCGAGGGCGGGGTCGTAGGCGTCGCCGATCCGCGCGACGAACGCGTTGACGCTCCACGGGTCGCGGTTGATGCCGAACCGCCCGCCGATCGCGGTGGTGTCGGTGTTGTCGTTGTCCACGCCCACGGTGTCGGTGCGGGTGCCCTGGGCGAACAGGTCCGCGGTGATGCGTCCGGTGCCGTCGAAGGCGTTGTTGTTGCGGTAATTGAAATCGGCGCCCAGGAGGGTGTTCTGCCCCCGGCGGGCGGGGTCGCCGTTGGTGAGGATGATGCCGACATTGGACGACTCGAGCACATCGCGCTGGAGGCGCAGGACCGAGAGGTTCTTGTCGCCCAGCTCGCGGTCGTGGTCCATCTGGACGGTCATCGCGCCGATGCGCCAGTCGCCGGCGCGGCCCGTCAGGCGGGCGCCGGTCGTGATGCCCTTCTGCTCGCCCGACACGATGCCGATTCGTCGGCTGAAGAAGGGGCGCGGGCTGCGCCGGACGCCCCCGAAATCGAAGACCCCCGAGTCCTCGAGGAAGAAGTCCCGCCGCTCCGGGAAGAAGAGCGGGAACCGGGAGAGGTTGACGACGCGGTCGTCGACTTCCGCTTCCGCGAAGTCGGTGTTGACCGTCAGCGCGAGCGTGAGCTGGGGCGTCACGCGGTAGAACAGGTCGGCGCCGGGCTGGACATCGACATCCCCCGTCTCGAGATCGGTGATCACGCTGGTGAAGGGCTTGAGGGTGAAGCCCCGCCCCTGGCGCAGGTCCTCGAGGCCCTCGATGAGGCCCGCCTGGCTCACCTGCTGCACGAAGCCCTCGCGGCGCCAGTTCCGCCAGCGGACGGTCTCCCGCGTGCGCCCCATGAACCGCCCGATGTTGAACCCCCAGGCGCGCAGATCGCGGTTGAACGAGAAGGTCGCGAAGGGGATGCGGATCTCCGCGGACCAGCCCTCGTCGTCGACGCTCGTCTTCGCGGCCCAGATCCCGTCCCACGAGGTGCCCAGCCCCGAGTCGTTGTCGATCAGCCCGTCGGTGCGCGCGCCCGCGGCGGAGACATCGAAGAAGAAACCCGACTGGCGGTCCCCGTTGGTGTCGAAGGAGAGGAAGATCGAGTCATCGCCCTGCGCGCCCTGGTCGCGGCGGGTCTGCCTCGCGAGGACCGCGCTGCGCCCGTCGCGGACGAAGCAGCGCACCCCGATGTACAAGTCCGTCTCGGTATAGATGACCCGGAACTCGGTCCGCTCGCCTGGCGGATCGCCCACGACGGGGTCCGCCTGTCGGAAATCATCCCGCGCGGTCGCTCGGGTCCAGACCTCGTCGTCGAGCACGCCGTCCACGCGGGGGCCCTGCTCGACGCGAACGGCGATCGCGGCGAGGTCTCCGGTGCCGAGTTCGGGCATGGTGTCGGGCTCCACGGGGATCGGGTCCCCGGCGCACGCGAGCGTCCATCCGCCGAACGCGGCGGCGGCGATCGCACCCAGCCTCGACGGTCCACGGTCAGCCACTGCACCGATCCTGTGTGTCTGCTCGCCGACCCCCATCGGCGGCGGCACGGTAGGCCGCGATCTCGCGGCTCTCTTGTCCCCATCGACGCGTCGGGGTGCGACGCGACACGATTCGCGCCGGGGGGCGGGTAGACTCGGTTATGCAGACCCACGCTGACGCGTTGATGCCCCCGATCGCGGACCAGCCGCTCGCCGACCTGCTCGGGGCGCTCGCTTCGAAGACCCCCGCGCCGGGGGGCGGGGCTGCTGCGGGGTTGCTCGGCGCCGCGGGCGCCGCTCTCGCGGGGATGGTCGTCGCCTACTCGATCGGGAAGAAGGCCCACGAAGCGGACCGGGACATGCTCGAGCAGGCGAGCGGCACGCTCGAGTCGATGCGGACGCGGTTCCTGTCGCTCGCGGACGAGGACGCGGCGGCGTACGCGGCCCTCAACGCGTTGCAAAAGCGGGACGCTGACGATCCGGTTCGGCTCCGGGACGAGCCCAGCGCGCTCCAGCGGGCGATCGACGCGCCCGAAGCGGCCCGCGTGCTCGCGCTGGACCTGCTCGCGCTCTGCGAAACGCTGGTCGGGCGCACAAACCGCTGGCTCGCGAGCGACCTCGCGATCGCGGGGGTCGCCGCGGAAGCCGCGACCGCCGCCGCGGGGTGGAATGTCCGTATCAATGCGCCGGGGCTCCCCGAGCCCGATCGGTCCGCGGCGCTCGAACGGGTTGAATCGGGGCGCGAGCGGGCGGCGGCCGCCCGCGCCCGCATCGAGGCGGCGTGCGCGGGCGGGTGAACCCCGAGCCGTGCCCGACCTACCCTCCGGCGTGAAGTACACCCGCGTGGACACCTCCGAGCACCCGGAGATCGCGGAGCTCGACGAGCTCTTCCGCGTCGCGAGCACGCTCGATCGCCCCACGCAGGTGCTCAAGCACTTCGGGGCCTGGTACGGGCGCAAGCGCCCCACCGATTTCTTCATGTCGATCGCGCGGCGCGATCTTCCCGGGACGCAATACAAGGTCACCCGGATGATGTCCCGCGCCGAGCGCGAGCGCATCGGCGAGCAGCCCCCCGCGAACCCCTGGCGCGACTGGGACAGCCTGCCGGTCTACGAGGGCGGGCTGATCGGGGAGATCCTCGAGCACGGCGGGCCCCAGCTGATCACCGACCTCGATGCGTCGGACGACCCCCACTTTGGCGCGCAGCTCGCGAAGATCCGCTCGTGCATCGCGGTGCCCCAGTACCACGAGGGACGCGCGACGAACTGGGCGATCTCGTTCTACGAGGACCCCGCGGGCCCCGACGCGTGGCACCTCGCCGACGCGGTCTCCCAGACCAGCCTGCTGGGGATGGCGACCCGGAACCTCGTCTCCAAGCGGCAGGAGGAGAAGCTCAACGCGGAGCTGACCCGCCAGTTCGAGCAGATCGCGAACATCCAGCGGTCCCTGCTTCCCCAGAAGACGCCCGATATCCCGGGGCTCACGATCGCAACGGCCTATCTGACCAGCGACCGTGCGGGCGGGGATTACTACGACTTCTTCCCCTTTCCCAACGGCACCTGGGGCATCCTGATCGCGGATGTCTCGGGGCACGGGCCCGCCGCGGCGACCGTCATGGCGATGCTCCGTGCCATCCTCCACTGCTACGAGGGCGAAGACTTCAGCCCCGCTCGGGTGATGCGGTACGCGAACGAGAAACTCGCGGCCTCCAACCTCGACGGGAGTTTCGTCACCGCGTTCTTCGCGGTCTTCGATCCCGAGGCGTCCACGATCGCCTGGGCGCGGTGCGGGCACAACCCCCCGCTGCTCAAAACGCCCGGCGCGGGCGTCCGCGAGCTCGACGGCTCGGGCGTCCCCCCGCTCGGGGTGCTGCCTGATCTGGAGCCCGAGGAGGAGTCGATCAGCCTGGAACCGGGACAGACGCTCATCCTTTACACCGACGGGATCACCGAGTCGTTCAACGAGCGAGGCGAGATGTTCGGGGTGAAGGGCGTGATCGCCTCGCTCGAATACTGCGACGGGCAGCCCGAGTGCGTGGTCGATTCGATTTATCACGCGCTGTACACGCACACCGGGTCGATGGAGCGCGACGACGACCAGACGCTCGTGGCGCTCCGCCGCGTGGATGCGGGGACGCCCTGATGTCCCCCAAGCGCCCGGTGCCAACCGGCAGCCCCGCGGACGGGCCGTGGTGGACGAGGCCCGATCCGACGGGCGAGACGGACACGGGCGAGTTCGGGCTCCGCTTCGAATGCACGCAGTGCGGGAACTGCTGCACGGGCCCGTCCGGCTATGTCCAGTACACCGACGACGAAGCGAACGCGATGGCGCGGGACCTCGGCATCACGCGCGAGGCGTTCGACGCGCGCTACACCCGCGACACGATCTTCGGGCCCAGCCTCACGGAAACGGAGACCGAATTCGGGTTCGACTGCGTGTTCCTGGACCGCGAAACGACCCCGGGGAAAGCGCTGTGCCGGGTCTATCGGAGCCGTCCGGCGCAGTGCCGCACCTGGCCGTTCTGGAAGGACAACCTCAAGAGCCCGTCGCACTGGTCCCGCGCGACGCGGACCTGCCCCGGGATGAACACGGGAACGCTCCACCCCCCCGAGACGATCGCGTTGACGGTCGAGCGCGACACCGGCGCCGCCCGCGAAGGCTGAGGCGATCGTGTCGGAGCGTCCGCCGAAAGGCTAACCTGTGCCCGTGGGAAGCTCATCCCCCCAACCCACCGCCGCCGTGCCCGCGGAGAAGGCGAAGCCGGACACCGCGGCGTTCTGGGCGCTGGCGCGCCGGATGCTCCGTTACAAGAAACTGCTGATCATCGCGCTGGTCTGCGCGATCATCAGCGGATCGTCGCTGGGCGGGGGGATCGTCGCGGCCCAGCCCGTGATGCAGGCGATCATGGGGCGGGAGGCGACGCTCGGTGAGCTCGCGATGGAGTACAACGCGGGGGACCCCGTGCTCCAGATCCCCCAGGCGGTCATCGACCGCCTGCCCGAGAAGCCGTTCACCGCGGTGATCTGGATGATGCTCGCGCTCGCGGCCCTCACGATCATCGGCGCGTCGTCCAATTTCGTGCACCTCTACCTGTCGATGATCGTCGTCGAGCGGTCCGCCGCGATCATCAGGCGTGACCTGTTCCGGCGGGTGATCCACCTGCCCCTGCGGAAGATCATCACCGACGGGTCCGCGGACGCGACGAGCCGGATCGTGAACGATCCGCAGCAGCTGGGCGCGGGGTTCGCGGCGTTGATCAGCAAGGGCGTCGCGCAGGTCAGCAAGGGCGTGTTCAGCTTCGTCGCGGCGATCGTGATCGACTGGCGGATGACCGGCATTACGCTGCTGGTCGCGCCGGGGATGTACTTGGTGATCCGGAGCCTGAGCAAGCGGATCCGGCGCGCCTCGCGGGCGGCGCTCAAGAAGCAGGCGCTGCTCTACGGCGCCGCGAACGAATCGCTGCAGGGCCTGCGGGTCGTCAAGGTGCACACCACCGAGCGGTACGAGTCGGGGCGCTTCCACAAGATCAACAAGGAAGTGCTCGCGAACATTCTCGCGGCGCGCCGCGCCCGGGCGCTCTCCAGCCCGCTCATCGAGGCGATGGCGGTGCTGACGATCTGCGGGCTCACGCTCATCGCGGTCAAGGCGGTCATGGACGGGGAGATCACCGCCTCGACCATGATCCTGACGCTCGGGGCGCTGGGCATCGCGGGCGCGAGCCTCCGCCCCCTCACCGGCATCATCAACGACATCCAGCAGTCCGCGCCCGCCGCGGAGCGGATCCAGCAGCTCCTCGCCGAGCCCGCGGAGCCCGGTCACGGGCGCGACAAGCCCGCCCTCCCCAGGCACCGCGAGTCCATCGCCTTCCGCAATGTCACCTTCACCTATCCCGGCGCCGATCGCCCCGCGGTCCGCTCGCTTTCGCTCTCCATCAGGCACGGGGAGACCGTCGCGGTCGTCGGGCCCAACGGCTCGGGAAAGACCACGCCGCTGAGCCTCGTCCCGCGGCTCTTCGACCCCGACCCGACGGGCGAGAACGCGGACGATGCGCCGGGCGCCATCCTCGTCGACGGGACCGACATCCGGACCGTCTCCGTCCGCTCGCTCCGCAAGCAGATCGGCGTCGTCACGCAGGAAACCGTCCTGTTCGGGGGCACCATCGCGGACAACATCGCCTACGGCGCCGACGGCGTCACCCAGGACCGCATCATCGACGCCTCCAAAAAGGCCCGCGCCCACGAGTTCATCACCCAGAAGGGCGGCTACCAGACCGAGGTGGGCGAGCGCGGCCTCACCCTCTCCGGCGGGCAGCGCCAGCGCCTCGCGATCGCCCGCGCGATCCTCCGCGACCCCGCGATCCTGATCCTCGACGAGGCGACCAGCATGATCGACGCCGACAGCGAGGCCTTCATCACCGACGCGCTCGCGGAGTTCAGCGCCGGCCGAACGACCCTCGTCGTCGCCCACCGTCTCAGCACCGTCATCAACGCCGACCGCATCGCGGTCCTCGACCAGGGGCAGCTCGTCGATCTCGGGACGCACCTGGAACTGATGGAACGCTGCGGGGTCTACCGCATGATCGCGAGCCGGCAGCTGTTCCGACCCGAGGATTCGGGCGAGGGCGAGTCCGAGGCGGTCTAGAGTCTCCCGATGCACCGCGAAGGCAGCGATCCCGAGAACATGAGCGCCGAGGACTTCCTCTGCGACTTCTGCCACCAGCCCTGGTCGGCCGACCGACCGTTCGTCGAGGGGCACCGCGGCGCGTGCATCTGCGGGCGGTGCCTGACGCTCGCGTTCGCGGACCTCGCGATCCACTTCGTGAGCGACCAACTCCGCGAGGGCGAGGCCTGCACGCTCTGCCTCGAGCCCAAGCCCGACGCGGCCCACTGGCGCAGCCCCGCCTTCGAGAACACGATCGCCTGCGTGAACTGCGTCAAGCGCGCGGCGGGGGTGCTCCACAAGGACGAGGACGTTGACTGGCGCAAGCCGGATCGGGCAATCGACACACCTGAATAGGCGTGACTGGCACTCAATACTGTGCATTCTATGGTATCGATCTCTTCCACATCTTTGACAGATTGATGTTCTTTCGGTAGCTTCGACGCCGGCAATCCCGCCGCACAGGAGCCCAAACCATGACGGAACACCGAAGAGAGAGAGAGAGAGAGAGAGAGGAACGCGAACTGACCTCTCGCGACTCGCGTGCGTGCTCGCGATCGGGGTGATGACCGCGCCGTCGCTCGCGCAGTCGCCCTCCTCGATCTACTACACCGAGGCCTCGGGCGCGTTGAGCACCGAGGTCAGCTCGTTCATGGCGATGTACAAGACCCTCAAAACCACCGGCCAACCCCACGCCGGTGCCGCAGGGTTCCTGTACACCGACCCGCAGGCCAACACGCCGTTGTTCGATGCAATCCTCGCCTCCCAGCGCACCGTCTCCGGCACGCTCAACTTCGACGAGGCCTGCCCCGTCGCGACCCCCGTGCAGATCGCGCTCCACGCCGGGAACGGCACGATCAGCAACGATCTCACCGACACCGAGGCGACGATCAACCACCTCGACGCCGCGCTCGGCGCCGAGGGCGTCACCGTGAGCGTCGAGGGCGACCAGCTCGTCTCCCAGGGCATGCCCCCCGAGCCTGTCTCGGGCACGCCGATCCCCGCGCAGGCGTTCGTCCCCACGCCCGAGCGTGCGGCGTGGATCGCGGACATTGAGTGGCACACCCTGCAGACCACCGCAACGCAGAACCCCGCCGAGGATGTCGCGAACACCCTGCTCGGGTTGCCGACCAACGCCCAGCAACTCGCCTGGTCGATCTGGGACCACCTGTTCGACACCCAGCACGACGAGCCCGACGAGATCCGTGTGCTCAAGGCCGAGTTCGGGATCTACGGCGCCCTCCCGGTGCTCGAGGTCACCTTCGATCAGGGGTTCTTCCTGATCGACGGGCTCACCGGCGAGGCCTTCGGCCCCTACTCCGACGGGCAGCCCTACGA
>MDTD01159999.1_pt1 | contig 21007 bp, 22 predicted proteins | sample 811221 | NCBI WGS metagenome assembly MDTD01 (sample SAMN05326646, study PRJNA326480) | marine metagenome | isolation source: seawater | place: Pacific Ocean: South West | collected 2011
AAAACCATTGAGAGGATTACTGGAAAAAAAAAGCTAGAAAAATTATATTTACAGTATTCACAAAAAGAAAACGATCCTGCAAAATTTTGGAGTGATATTTTAGATGTACTAAATATAAGTGTAAAAAATAAATCACAAAATGAGCTGTATATTCCTTCTAGCGGCAAACTTATCATAATTGCTAATCATCCTTTTGGTATTGTAGACGGTTTAATATTATGTTCCTTAGTTTCTAAAAAAAGAAATGACTTCAAAATAATGACACATGAAACTTTAAAATTCCTACCTCAGCTGGAAAAATATATATTACCTGTAGATTTTAGTGCTTCTGATAAACAATCTTTAAGAAATAATTTAAGTACAGCGACAAAAGCAAGGAAACACCTTGAGAATGAAGGAGTATTAATTATTTTTCCTTCAGGATCTGTCTCTGTTGCCAAAAATTTAAAAGAAGAAGCTAAAGATGATGAATGGAAAACTTTTCCTGCGAAACTTATCCACCAAGTTAAGTCCAATATATTACCAATTTTTTTTGATGGTAAAAATGGACTGCTATTTCACTTATTTGCATCTAAAATGAAAAATAGTACACTTAAATATTCTTCATATATACACGAAACAAGAAAAAAAATCGGACAAGAAATCACAATTTACGTTGGCAATCAAATAAATTATACGGAAATATCGCATATAAAAGATAGAAAACAACTAACAGATCTTTTGAAGAGGTGTACATACAATTTAAAGAAAAATAATGAATAAAAAATATGTTTATAATTTTTATAGATTTTTAAAATTAAAAAATAAAAATCATATGAAAAAGGAGATTGATATTTTTTTATCAAAAAAAATAATCAAGGGCACTATTTTAATTGCTGATGAGGGCTTCAATGGCTCTGTATCTGGTGAAAAGGAAGAATTAAATCAACTAATAATATTTCTAAAAAAAATATTTAATATCAGAAAACTTGAAATAAAAATAAATGAAGTAGATTTCGCTCCATTTAATAGAATGAAAGTAAGACTTAAAAAAGAAATTGTAACACTTGGTAAAGGTAAAATCGATGTTGAAAAATTAAATGGTATTAAAATTGAACCAAAAGACTGGGATAAAATTATCAGAGATGATGAGATATATGTTATCGATGTAAGAAATAATTTTGAGATTGAAATTGGAAGTTTCGAAAATTCTATTAACCCTAATACTAAGTCATTTAGAGAATTCTCAAAGTATGTTGATAAATTAAAACTAAAAAAAAATAATAAAATAGCTATGTATTGTACTGGTGGAATTAGATGTGAAAAGGCTAGTTCATATCTTAAAAAATGTGGATATAAAAATGTTATGCAACTTAAAGGCGGTATAATTGGATACCTAAATTATAATTTAAAAAATAAAAAGAAATTATTGTGGAACGGTGAATGTTTTGTATTTGATGATAGAGTTACAGTAAATAAAAGTTTAATGAAAGGAAAATATATTCAATGTTTCGGATGTAGAAGACCTATTACTAAAAAAGATACATTTTCAAAAAAATATATAAAAGGAGTTAGTTGTCCTTACTGCTATGATAAAAGAAGTGAAAGCCAAAAAAAAAGATCGCAGGATAGACAAAATCAAATTTTACAAGCGGAAAGATATAATAGACAAAATGTTTTTCTAAAAAATTAATTGTTTAATTGTTTATTAGTCTCATTAATATACTTTAGAGTATCTACAACCATATCGTCTAAATTTTTTTTTACTGACCAACCAAGTTCTCTCTCTGCTTTTGAGACATCTGCCCAATATTTTGCTAAATCTCCTTCTCTTCTACTTCTATACTCAATTGGTATATGTTTACCAGAAATTTTTTGAAAACAATCTATAACTTCTAAAACACTATGACCGACTCCCATGCCCAGATTCCATGTATTATAACCTCCATTATATTTTATAAACTCATAGGCTTTCATATGACCATTTATCAAATCATCAACGTGAATAAAATCTCTCACACCTGTTCCATCTTTTGTTGGATAATCATTTCCAAAAACTTCGGTAAATTTTCTTTGTCCCAAAATAGTAGAAATAATTGCGGGAACAAGATTTGTTGAATTTTTGAAACTATCGCCAATTAAGCCGGACCTATGATTACCTATTGGATTAAAATATCTTAAAACCCCAACCTTAAAATCAGGGCTTTTATGTACTAATGAATGCAACATTTTTTCAATCATAAGTTTAGTATGAGCATAAGGATTACAAGGATTTATGTTTTCTAATGACTCTTTCCATGGAGGCTCGAATTTATTACCGTAAACTGTTGCTGATGATGAAAAAATTATAGTTGTGACAGATGAGTCTTCCATTTGATTAAGAAGTGTTCTTGTTCCGTCAACATTACAAGAAAAATACTCATTGTTATTATTTATGCTTTCAGTAACTGATTTTAAACCTGCAAAATGAAAAACCGCCTTGAAATCATATTCTTTAAAGATTTTTGCTAATTTTTTTTTGTCTCTTATATCTGACTTAACAAAATTAGATTTTTTATTTGTTATTTTAGATATTTTATCAATTGTAGAAATATCACTATTTTCTAAGTTATCTAATAATACGACATCAAAACCAGATTTAATTAACTCAACTGCGCAGTGTGACCCTAAATAACCACAACCACCTGTGATTAATATCATGATAACTTATTTCTTTTTTTTATAAGACCTCCTAAATGTTTCTTATATTTAGGCCAATCATCAGACGAAATAATAAATCCAATACATATTTTAGATCCACATTTGCATATATGGTCTTTATAATCATCTTTATCAAATTCATAGCCATAATCATAACTTAATTCTTCACCTTTTTTTATATTTTTAATTGATGAAATCCATATCTGATTTTTAACAATATCAACCTCACAATTTGGATTGCATGAATGATTGATATATCTTGCTTTGTTATAAGAAGGTGAGCCATCAATATCAAATTTACTGTTTAACTCAAAAATATAAACAGATCCTGTTTTATTGGAATTGAGGTATTTTTTAATTCTTTTTTCTGATCTTCGATTGCCCTCAGCTCTGGTTACTTTTTCACCAATATATTCTATTATCTTTTGTCCCTTTTTAATATTCTTTGAGGCGACAATTCCATGGCCATGAATTTTTGATTTTTTTACTTTCCACATAAAATCTATGATTTTTTATTGAGTATTATAAATTGTATAAAGATAAAATCCTAAAGGAAAATAATAAATTGTATTTATCCAATTACTAAAAAAACTCATTGTTGGCTGTATTGGCCACAATGTTAAAAAGAAACAAATTAATAAGCATATTTGAAAATCACTTAGTGTTTTTTTATTGTAAATATAATAGTTAATTGTATATCTGCAAAATTTCAAAACTACATAACAAAAGGCAAAAAATACAAAAGCAAAACCTATTATGCCTGTTTCAGCTAAAATTTGAAGGTATGTATTATGTGAATGGGTACTACAGCTGTATTTGTCTATGTTATACTGCTCTTCTTTACAAATCTCTCTATAAGTTTTTGGTCCCGTTCCAAATATTATATTGTCTTTAAATACTAAATATGAACCAATATATAAAGGAGTGTGTCTAGGTGAGTATTGATCTGAAGTAATTCCAAGTTGACGTAAAGTGTGGTCAATGTTGCGCTCTTTAAGCGTCACTGAATTGAAAGATATTATAATTATTAAAATAGCTGAAAAAATAAAGCCAAATATTCTTACAGCTTTTAACGAAGATACTAAAAAAATAAAAAGAAGAGTTAGCATAATTAAAAGTAAAAAAGCAGTCCTTTCACCAGTTATAAATACTAATATATCAGAACTGATAAAGAGGATAAAAAATAACAATGCATAAATATAGGGATTCCAATTTTTATAAAATGAAACAATCATTAGACCAAAGCACAGAGGTAAAAAACGTGTAATGTAACCGCCTAGATATAATTTATCGCTCAGCAATAATGTTAATCTAGAGTTTGAATTAGAAACTATACCAAATATATTTTGACCATAAAAATATTGAAAGTATCCATTTAATATTGCAAAGGATATTGTAATTAGTAAGACTATTGAAAACTTTCTTAAAATGATGTTATCTTCATCTAATAGATACCATACACTCAAAGAGAAAATATAGAATCTGAAGTAAAAAAGACTTGCCTCTAATGATAATATCTTAAAGTCCGAAATAAGGCTTGAAATAATCAAATAAACTATGAAGAAGATAAAAAAAACTGTATATCTATTATAAAAATATTTTATTTTCTTTTGATAAGTCATAATTATCAAAAATAAAAATGCCATCGAAGAGATTACTAAATCCCCTGAAAAAGGTCCGATTAATATAGCAAGCGGTGATAAGTAAAATAGAGTTTTGAGTGAATTAAGTGCTGTGATCTTGTAAAACAATTATGAAAATTTTCTTATTTAATTGAAGTATCAATCGCTAATTGGTCATCATCTCTCAATCTTGTTTTAATATTATGATTTAGTACTACATAGATGATAGCCAAGGCAATCCCAGTTAAAATTGCAAAAATATATGATTGGACTATTGAAATACTGTCATTTTTTGACGAGATTCTATCTAAATTATAATTTGTTAATATTGAAGTTTTTTTATCTTTTGATTTTAAATTTTCAATCTCGTAAATCGCATTTTTGATCTTTTTAAGAAAATTTGTTTTTTTTAAATTTTCTTTGACGAGTATACTAAAATCTTTACTCATAACAATTAATGTGTCTAAATCACTTGAATTACCAATTTCTTTTTTATTCAATTCATTAAGTTTTATTGTCATTTGATCTATTTGTTTTGATAAAATCTTTGAGCCAAGAAAATACAAATTTTTATCATCAGTCATTTGTGACATCTGACTTTGTATATTCTCAGCAGATTCACTGCCTTCTTCTTCTGCTATTTGAATTACATATTCACTTTCATTGAATATATTTAATACAGGTTCGCTATAACCCATAAATTCAGCAACAGCTAAATTATCTTTTAACAGGTCAATATTTTCTTGTAATTCATACTTTTTAAGATCTGAATTAATTTTTACCTCATAAATCAATCTATTTTTAAGATCTTCAATATCTTGTATTAAGTCAATTTTTTTCTGTTTCAAATGAAGAATTAAGTCATTATATGTTTTGTTTTCAGCATTAACTACAAGGTTTCCTAAAATTAAAGCATTATCAATTGGTTCTAAATTACTCGATAGGAAATATTTACCACTATTTATTTTCTCTTCTATTTTGTTATTTTTATAATCTAGAGAATCAAAAATATCTTTTGCGGGATAATCTTTAGTTATTTTTGAATCTAGTTGATTGTAACTATTCAGAAAACTGTCGTAGTTTAAAAAATTATTTAATTGCATTTTATATAAAACTTCCGTGGTAAAACCCATCTCATTCAAAGTACGAAATGTACTAGGCGGTAAATAAAACTGAATAGTGTCTCTCTCGCTCACATCTATCTCAGAAATAATTGTATTATTTTTATACGATTGAAAAAGAAAGTTTAATAATATTGAAATCAAAGTGGCTATAATAAGTAATTTGAATCTCTTTAAAATTATAAGAATATATTTTGTAATATCAAAATCAGAATTATTATATTTAAGATCTAGTCCTTTATCCATGGTTGTAATTAATATAATTTATATTATTTAATTAATCTATATTAATATTATTGGCAATATTAGTTATTAATCAATTGATAATGAATCGGAGACTTTGTTCTTAAGGATTTTAATTATTTCAGTCTCATTATTTTCTTCTACTAGCTCTTCAATCTTCTCTAGTGTATTTAATAAATCATCTAGAGGGGTAAAATTCTCTTTTGCAATCATGATAGGTATATTTTTTTTAATTTGATTTAAGTTATTGATATTTTTACTATCAAATAATAACTCTTCATGAAGCTTTTCTCCATCTCTCAAACCAATATATTTTATTTCGATATCACCAACATTTAAGTTTTGGTCTTTTTCTTGTAAGCCAGAGAGAGAAATCATCTTTTTTGCTAAATCTAAAATTTTAATTGGTTCTCCCATTTTCAATACAAATACTTCTCCCCCAGTACTTAGATGCATTGAATATAAAACAAGAGATACTGCCTCAGGGATTGTCATGAAATATCTTGTTACTTCAGGATGAGTAATTGTAACTGGACCGCCTTCTTTAATTTGCTTCCTAAATAAGGGTACAATAGAACCTGATGAGTTTAAAACGTTTCCAAATCTAACCATGGAAAGAATTATTCCTTCTTCATTCATTTTGGATGCGTATGCCTGTACTAACATTTCTGAAAATCTTTTAGTAGCGCCCATGACACTGGTTGCCCTTACTGCCTTATCAGTAGATATTAAAAGAAATTTTTTTGATTTATACTTTATTGATGCCTCTATAACGTTTCTGGTGCCACAAATATTATTAATTATCGAGTCCGTGATATTTTCCTCTACAATGGGGACATGTTTATATGCAGCAGCATGAAATACTATATTTGGACAATATTTACTAAAGATATTGTTTATTCTTAAATTGTTAGTTACTGAACTTAATTTTGAGATAATTTCTGTTTTAGAATTATTATTCTTTTTTAGGAGTTTAAGTACATTGTTTATATTGAATAAATTAAACTCACTATTATCTAAAAGAATAATTTTAGCAGGATTAAAAACTAACACTTGCTTGGCAATTTCTGAACCAATTGATCCCCCTGCCCCAGTAATTAAAACTGTCTGATTTCTAATTTCATCCTCTAATTCAATGTTTGGTATGTTTAAATCTCTATCAAGTATTTCATCAAGTCCTACATCAAGAAAATTATCATAGTTTATCTTATTATCTATTAGATTTTCAACACCAGGTAGGATTTTAATGCTTACTTTTAGTTTAGATAAAAAATGAATAATTTTTCTCTTATTAAAAATATCGATACTTGGTATGCATACTAATATAAGATTTATATTATTTTGTTTAATATAATTTTTTACTTTTTTTGGAGATAGAATAACTTTATTATCAATTTTTAAACCTTCTTTGTTTTTATCATCATCGATAAAAGCTTTGATTTTATAGTTTTGATTTTGTGATATAGAATTATAAGCTTGTAAACCAGCATTACCAGCGCCGTAAACCAATATACTTCTGGCATTTTGAGATCCATAAATAATATACATTTCTCGTATTAGAAGCCTATAAAATATTATTAAAATAAAGAAAATAATTGGTTGTAAAAATGCAATAGATCTAGGAACACCATAAAATTGATAATAGAAAAGTATTCCGCCAACAAGTAATGAAGTAAGTAAAATTGGAATCGCTATTTGAATAATACTATTAATATTCACATATCTTGTGATAGAAATATAAATTTTAAAAGTTAAAAATAAAAATATAGTTAATATAACAAAAATCAAAAATACAAATAATTGATTGTTAGATGGAGAAATTATAAATTCATCAATTTGATGTGTATGATCTAAAAGAAAAAAGAATGATATCCACGTTGAAAATAGATTGATTATAAAATCAGTTAAAATTAATAAAATTATTTTATTTTTTCTAGAAATACTATTAATTAAATTTGTTATTTTTTTTGAAGATAACATCAGTGACTAATTTGATCTCTTTTTAATAGTTTGATAAGAGTCATTATTAAAATTTTTATTTGTAAATTAAGGGATTTGTTTTCATAATAATACTTTTCTACTTTAATTTTTTCTTCTATTGAAAGATTATCTCGACCATTTACTTGCGCCCATCCTGTAATTCCAGGCTTTTGCTTATCAATCCCATGTAATATTCTTAATCTCATCAAATCATGTTGATTAAATAATGCAGGTCTAGGACCAATGAAATTCATTTGCCCTCTTAGTATAGAGAAAAGCTGAGGAACTTCATCTAAACTTGTTTTTCTTAAGAAAGAGCCGAATCCTGTTATATAATTTTCCTCATCCAACATAAGATGTGTAGCTTTCTGGGGCGTATTATTTTTCATAGTTCTAAATTTAGGCATAAAAAATTCTTTATTATTTTTACCAATTCTTTTTGACCAATGAAGTACGGGTCTACCTGACGAGTAAACTATTAGTACAGAAATAATTAATAATAATGGTAAAGATATTAAAATAAGAATTAATGAAAATATTTTATTCATATAAAATTAATAATTAAATTTAATTATTTAATTAATGGCTTTTTTATATACGTTCAAAGTTTTTTTAGCACATTTTTCCCAAGTAAATTTTTTTGACTGAGTTAAACCTTTTTTAATAACTAAATTTCGATATTTACTATCATTCCTTAACTTCAATATGTTTGAAGATAACTTTATTTTACTTTTCATGTCATTTAATAGAATGCACGCATCACCTGCAACCTCTGGAATAGAACTCCCTCTAAATGCTATTACTGGGCAGCCACAGGACATTGCCTCTAAGACAGGAAGCCCAAATCCTTCGTACAATGAAGTATATACAAGAACGTGTGCATCATTATAAATTTTAGATAGTAAAATATCGTCACCTGAAATGAAAAAAAAATTATCTTCTAACTTTTTTGCTTTAATAGTATCCATTTCTTTATGAGAAAATTTTTCTCCTCCAAAAACTACTATGTTAAAATTTTTATTTAATTCTCTGTTATTAATATAAGTATTAAATATATATGAAAAATTTTTGTAACCTGACCTTTGTCCAACATACAAGATATAATGTCCAAATTTTTTTGTGAACCTACTTCTTTTTTCTAAATTTTTGAATATATTTCTATCAATACCTAGATATACAGTGTTAATTTTTTTCTTTTCTATATTAAATAATCTTATCAAATCATTCTTTGTAGACTCAGAGATACATATTATTTGATCAGCATTATTACAGGCTTCTAATTTATTTAACGATACTTTTTTAGAGTCCTTGAAATACTCTGGATATATTTCATGTGTCATATCATAAACTGTGATTATTTTTTTTGAATGTAAAGGGGAACTTGATCCAGATATAACCGAGTAATAAGTTTTATGCACAATATCATAATTAAATTTTCTATAAAAAAATAAGTCTATTCCCATATTTAAATATTTAAATAGTCTTATAATAATTCTTGATTTTATATTTAACTTTATGCCTCTAAGGTATTTATCTTTTCTAATGTATTCATTAATGTGAATTAAAGGAACAATTTCTGCCTGAACATTTAATTTATTTAATTCTCTTGCAAGATAAGAGAAATATTTTGAGATACCCCCATACTTTTGGGCAATAAAGATTTGATAATCATATTTTACTCTCATATAAATTTTTGCCTTTAATTATATTCATCCTTATATGCAATAATACATGCTAATAAAACTAGTGGTGATGCATTGGGTGAATAAATACATGATATAAATAATACAGTCATAAACATCTTTAAATTGCCAGGCCCTGAAAATTTTAAAAAATAATATAAATAAATTAAACTGAAAATTCCAAAAGTTCTTAGAAAGGTAATTGGACCGGAAACTGCGAGCTTTCCACCAAGTGGCTCAAATAAATCAGGACTAAACAAATATCCTAGAGGGAATAAAAAAAAACTTTTAAGTGAAAATATAATCCCATCTATTCTTCCACCATCTAATAGAAATAAAATTTGTAAAGTATTAATATTTTCATCTATAAGAGTCTCTAACAGATAATCGATTTTGTATTGGTTTAAATCTGGAATTGGAAAAATTTGATAAGATATAAAAATTAAATAAGCAACTGTAGTAAATAAAATAATTCTAATTGGAAAATTTATTAGGAGAAATCCAAATACCATAAAATATCCACTAGTAGATCTTATAAGTACTAATTCGAGTAAAAGTAGAGCACTTATTGGGATAAATAATCTTGATTTAATTTTTGGACCATAGGCAATCAAATAAGTTATTAGCGCATAAAAGCTTGCTCTAGCAGCTTCAGAATAAAATAAAGATGCACCTCTATACGCTTGACCTTGTCCCAAGCCACCTTTGCTAAAAAGAAAAGAAAAATGATCATTAAACTGTATAAGTATATCAGTGTTTTGAATAACTGCTAAAGTAAACAACAACCAAAAGAATACTCTGGCAAATTTTTTTATTTCTTGAAATATTTCATCACTTGATACAATCCATAAGCCGGCAATAAATGTAGTAAAAACTAAAGTATATTTAAACAATAACAAATCATAACCATATTGAAAAAACCCTTGAATAAAAAAAATTAAAGGGAAAAGTAAGCCTATAAATATCAAATTTGTTTTATAATTTGGTTTTACGTATAGTAACCCGTAAGGCAATGCCTCAGTTCTAATTTGAATTGTCCTTATTTGATCGCTTACTAAGGATGCCAAAAAAGTTGGAGTAAATAAAAGAAAATACTTTAAAAATAACTTCATAGTTTAAAAACTTTTCGAAAGTATCTTGCTTCTCAAAATAAGTAGGTCATTATCTTTATAATTTATAAAATCACTTGAAAGCTTGGTGTCTATTTGTTTTTGTGAAATTAACTGTTCTTCTAGAGTAATAAATTTGTTTATTTCAAAAATTCTTTTTAAATCGATATGCCTAATTCTATTTTGATAATGATTGGGGGGATTTAAAAAAAACCATAAAAAATCACTATATTTCAAAAAATTGATATCAGAAATACTTTTATCTCTGTGAGCATAATGATCAGAGTAGTCTACACAGGAGATAAGCAATCCATTTTTGACTAAAATATTTTTTAAATTTTTAATGATATAATTTAGTTTTTTTATTGGAATATGCTCTAACGTATCCTTAGAAATACAAAAATCGAATTTTCTTTTTGGACAGTATTTTGAAATATCTAAGGGAGCCAAATAAATTATATTTAATTTTTTAAGAAGTTTCTCAATACTATTGATGTTCACATCTAATGGTAAATTTAAAATTTTACTGATTTCCGAATATGCTTTTAGGGCCATTCTAGTATTAATCATAGGATTAAGATCTACAACAGTTTGATGAAGATTTTTAATTTTAAGAGACAAAAATATATTTTGAGCAAGATTTCTTCCTGCTCCAAATTCTATAAGATTAATATTTTTTGTATCATTACTATTTTCATTTATTTTTTCATAAATAAATTGCCAATCATTATCAATTTCTAATATTGGTTTTATTGATCTTTTTGTAATATTGTGTTGTAAATAATATAGAATACGGTTCGGAAATAAGCATAATATCCAAAAAGCGAAAACTTTAATTTTCCAATACCTGTCGATTATGTTGGAAAATAATTTTAGAAAATTTTTCATAACATCAATAAATTTGATTTGAAATTCTGAGATAGATCCAGCGATAAGAAACGAGTAGTATATGTAAGAGTGAAATGGGATATGATAAAAATGTATTCCATTTTAGCTTTTCAACTAAGATAGTTCTTAATTCAATAAACGACCTCCATTTTTTATCATAATGATCTGATATATTGAATATGTTATATATGAAATTAATGCTATCTATATACACTAATTGTGGTTTCAAATTTAAAAGAGAAATCCAATAAATCCAATCTTCTTTTTTGCCATCGTAAAAATATTCTTTTTTGGCAAGCTTAACGCTAACGATTATGCCCCCAATAAGAAATGGATTGACCACGTATCTAAGCCACAAAGGATAGAGTGGAATATTTATTGGTTTTGATTTTCTATTAAAATTTATGCAAGACTTACAAATAAAAATTAAATTATCTGACGAAACTTCTTTTTGATTTCTAATCATATTTATTGCATCCGGTTTTAATTCATCACCGACATCTAAAAACATAACATAGCTATTAATGTTTTGACATGAAACGGCATCAAGTCCTTTATTTCTAGCTAAAGATCTTGAGCAAATCGGATTAATGTCAATTATTATAGAATTAATTGAAAAGTTTTTGATTTTCTTATCAACTTTTTCTCTTTCAATTAAATTGTTTACGACTAAAAAATGATTAATTCTTATGTTAGTACTTATTTTTGATACGTTTGATATACTCAAGATAGTATCATCTAATCCTTCTAAGGTTCCTACTGGTGTAATAATATTTATATCAATATACAACTTGATTTTACCATGACGGTGAGTTTAATACATTACTTTTATTAAACCTTGAAGTAGAAGACTTTGCTAAAACTTGAATATCATCAATCAAATGATTGTTTAGTAGAATTGGATTGAAGCCCAAACTAGTTAATCCTTGATTTGAAACTTCTAATTCGTTTTTTGCAAGCTCCTTTCTTGGGTTTGCTACATAATCAATATTTACTTTATATGATGAAGAAATAATTTCAGCAATTTGTGAAACTGATAAAACTTCTGAAACTTGATTAAAAATCCTTACTTTCTTATTGTCAAAATCATCGTTCTCAATCGCAATTTTTATACATTCCGCAGTATCGCTTATATTGATAAATGCTCTTTTTTGGCCTCCTTCTCCATATACTGTAAGAGGATGCTGATTTACAGCCTGAGTAATGAAACGATTTAAGACTGTTCCGTATATACCGTCATAATCAAATCTATTTATTAATGCTTCCGACAGTTTTGTTTCTCGAGTTTCTATCCCCCAAACTATACCCTGGTGTAAATCTGTAATTTTTAATCCCCAGTTTTTATTATAAAATTGAAAGATTAATTGATCTAAACTTTTAGTAAGATGGTAAATGCTTCCTGGATTTGTTGGATAAAGTATTTCTGTATTTTTACCCGTCGAATTAATATTTATGTCTAAATATCCTTCTGGTATAACTCCAAAATCTTTTGAATATCCATACACTCCCATTGTTCCTAAATGAACTAGATGAATATCTTTATTAATATCTACTATTGCAGAACAGATATTATGTGTTCCCGCAATATTATTATCTATTGTGTACCTTCTCTGCACATCACCAATCATAGAGTAGGGTGCTGAACGTTGTTCTGCAAATTGTACTATTGTTTCTGGATTAAAAGTTGAAATAATCTCTCTTAACCGATTAACGTTTTTTACAATATCAATTTCTTCAAATTCTATTTTTCCAACTAAGTTATTAGCTGTTTCAAGTCTTTTTTCCATTGATTTAATATCTGTCAAGCTACATGAAGATAGTTCATTGTCTATTTGTCGTCTTGAAAAATTATCAAGTATTAAAATTTCATGACCTACTGCAGCAAGCCTTAAACTAGTGGGCCATCCACAGAATCCGTCCCCACCCATTACAATTATTTTCATTTTTCGATAATCCTGTATTTTCTTAGTTTTGCCATAGTAACAAAATAGAGTTTTTTTGAAACAAAAAGACTATAGCTATATTTTAAACATTCAATTACAAACCTTAAAAATTTTTCGTATTTTAACTTTATATAAATAATTTTCAAAGTTGGATATGTAGATTGGCCACCTAACTTGAAGTTGGCTATAATCTTGTCAGAAAAAAAAATACCATATTTAGACATATTACGTCCCATCCATTCGTTGTCTGCCGAAACTCTAAGATTCTCATTAAAATAGATTTCTTTTTTATTTGGTGCAATAAAGCCTTGGTGAGGTGGCAGATTTGTTTCTCTTCCTAAGCCTAAAAGGCCTTTTTGCGGTATATTTTCTCTTAAAATTGAAATATTTTCAAAAACTTGCAGAGTTTTAAAACTATAACAAATATCTTCATGCAAATTTGTTTTGGCTACTTCTAAACAGTAATTAGAATAAAAAGTATCACCAGCGTTTAAAAATAAAATAAAATAAGAATTTGATTTATCAATACCCACATTCATAGCATTAAATAGTGAACTATCTAAATCCCAATAAAAATTTCTATAACTTCTTGAATATTTTTTAAGTATAGCTTCCTTCTCTTTGTCATTAAAGCCTGACAAGATTAAATTATTCTCTTGGGGTTTAATTGTTTGAGAATCTATTGTTTCTAAAGTTTCTTTTAGTTCCTCAAAGTTTTGATACGCTATCGTTACTATTGATAAATCTATTGTTTCCATAATTTAAATTTATAAATTATTATTTATGCTTTATTAATTCTAAAAGATAATTTTTATAAGAGTTATTTTTAATGTTAGTAGCGATTTTTTCTAATTTCTGATCACTAATGAATTTCATTCTCCAGGCAACCTCTTCTGGGCAACCTATTTTGAGACCTTGAATTTTTTCAATTGAACTTACAAAGTTAGATGCCTCATTAAGATCATCAAATGTGCCTGTATCTAGCCAAGCAACCCCTCTACTTAATTTTTTTATATATAATCTATTATTTTTTAGATATTCTTTATTTACACTTGTTATTTCTAATTCTCCTCTTTGAGAAGGTTTTACTGATTTAGCGATTTCAACAACATCCTTATCATAATAATAAAGTCCTGTGATTGCCCAGTTTGATTTAAATTTTTTTGGTTTTTCATAGATCTCTGTTACGTTCTCATTCTCATCGTATACGCATACACCATAGTTACTTGGATCATCTACATAATAGGAGAAATTGATAGCTCCATCTTTGTATCTTGAAGTATCTTTAAAAACTTCTGTAAGACCTGCTCCATAAAAAAAATTATCACCTAATATAAGTGCTGAATTTCTATTTTTGATATAATTTTCAGCTATTATAAATGAAGAAGCTATACCATCAGGCTGTTCTTGAACTAAGTAATCGATTTCAAGACCAAGGTTAGAACCATCATTTAGCAAGCCTCTGAAGCGCTCATTATCTCTTGGGGAAGAAATTACAATTATTTTCCTTATGTTTGATAACATTAGTGTGGTAAGTGGATAGTATACCATGGGTTTATCATATATTGGTAGAAGTTGCTTAGTAGTGGATATAGTCGTAGGCCATAATCTTGATCCAGAACCTCCTGCTAAAATTATACCCACTCTTTCTTTCATTTTTATTTTTGCCACCAATCTGCGTTATTGATATACCAGTCAATAGTCATGTCAATTCCATGAGTGAATGGTATTAAACTTTTATAGCCAATCTTATCACAAATTTTACTTGAGTTTATAGCATATCGTTTGTCGTGCCCAAGTCTATCTTTTACATATTTTATTAACTCAAAAGATTTAGAATTATTTGCAATCGCACTATTAGGGAAAGTTTCTTTAAATTTACTATTTTGTGATAGCTTATCATCAACCCGTTCACATATATCTTTTATTAAATTAATATTTGTTTTTTCAGCTCCTCCCCCAATATTAAAAGTTTCTCCAACAAATTTTGAATTAATAATATTGATGATACCCGTACAGTGATCATCGACGTGAATCCAGTCACGTATATTCTCTCCATCGCCATAAACAGGAACTTTTTTTCCAGTCAGAAGATTAGTTATTGTTAATGGTATGAGTTTTTCAATATATTGATAAGGTCCATAATTGTTAGAACAATTGCTAATTGTAATTGGTAAACCATAAGTTGTATGATAGGACCTTACAAGATGGTCGCTTGATGCTTTACTTGCAGAATAAGGAGATCTTGGAAGATAAGGATTCGTTTCTTCAAATGGAAGTTCGTCTGGTTGTAATTCGCCATATACTTCATCTGTTGAAACATGATGAAAACGCCTGATTTCAAAGTTCTTCTCCCAAGCCTTAAAGCATGCTTGTAATAATGAAAATGTTCCATTTATGTTAGTTTTGATAAAACTATCAGGATCTGAAATTGATCTGTCAACATGACTTTCAGCTGCAAAATTTACTAAAGTATCTAAATTATTTTTTTTAATTAAATCAAATATGTAATCTGTATCGTTAATATCTACCTGGTGAAAATAAACATTACTCTTGTTCACGGCGACTTTTACATTTTCAAAATTACCTGCATAAGTTAATTTATCGACTATATGTATAGACAAATTTGATGTTTTTTCTAAAAGTATATTGATGAAGTTGGTTCCTATAAATCCAGCACCTCCTGTGATTAAAACTCTTTTCATGTGCATTTCGTGGTTAGTATTTTTAATATAGACAACTTAATTTAATAGATTATTAAATAATTACAGTATTAGGAATATAATTGAAATACAATATGCAGAGTAATAATTATACTCAAATATTGAGGTTATATATTGAATATGAACTGTAGAATATGTGGAAATAACTTACAACCCTTTATGACATTTGGCAAAATGCCGATTGCCAATGGGTTCCTTCAAAAAGAAGAGATAGGCAAAGAATATTTTTTTAAATTAAGTCCAACATTTTGCTCAAAATGCTTCACATTTCAAATTGAAGAACAGCCTGATGCTGGAGTAATGTTTCACGAGAATTATGCATTTTTTACTCGTCAATCGAAGAAAATGCAAAATCACTTTAAAGAGTTTGCACAATGGATTGATGAGAATTTCATGAAAAGTGAAAATCCATTTATTATTGAACTTGGAAGTAATGATGGTGTTTTATTAGAACACTTTGCAAAAAAAGGAGTAAATCATTTAGGAGTTGAGCCATCTGCTAATGTAGCATTAGAAGCAGAAAAGTACGGCGTTAAATCTCTCGTAAAGTTTTTTAGTGAGATGGAAGCGAAAAATATTTTAGAAAGTCATGGTAAAGTAGATGTAATTACAGCCTCAAATGTAATATGTCATATTCCTGACCTAAACGATATTGCCAGAGGAATTAATTTACTTTTAAAAGAAAAAGGAGTGCTTATCTTTGAAGACCCGTATCTTGGTGAAATGATTAATAAGACATCATATGATCAAATTTATGATGAACATGTTTATATTTTTTCAGCACTCTCGGTAAAAAATATTTTTTCGAAAGTAGGTTTAGAATTAATTGATTGTATTCCTCAGAATACACATGGTGGATCAATGAGATACATCTTTTCAAGAGTGGGAGAATACAATATATCCAAAAATGTTGAAAGAATAATCAAACAAGAAGAAAAAGATGGTTTGAATAAAATTGAAACATTTATAAACTTCAAAAAGAATTGTGAAAATTCATGAGATGATTTAATTAAAATTCTTAAAAAAGAAAAGGCCCTAGGAAAAAAGATTGCAGCTTATGGCGCAACCTCTAAAAGTACAACCATTTTAAATTATTGTAATATAGGACCTGAGGTTATTGAATATATATCTGATACAACACCAATTAAGCAAAACAAGGTGAGCCCAGGTATGCATATACCAGTAAAACCCTATGAAGAATTTCAAAAAAATCCTCCAGATATAGCTGTTTTATTTGCCTGGAATCATTCTGAAGAAATCTTTGCGAAAGAAAATGTATTTGTTGATAACGGTGGCAAATGGATTATTCATGTACCGAAAGTAAGAATTATATAAATGATAATTTTTTCAAACCCGTCAGCTCAAACGTATACCTATAAATCTGAAATTAAAAAAAAAATTGATAAGTTTCTAAATTCTAAACAATACATAAATGGTATAGAAGTTTCTAATATAGAAAAAAAGTTTGCAAAATTCATTTGTGCAAATTACGCGGTAGGTGTTGCCAATGGAACTGATGCTCTGGAATTAAGTTTAAGAGGTCTCAACATTGGTCCTGGAGATGAGGTAATTACAACAACACATACAGCAGTTGCAACAGTATCAGCTATCATAGCCGCGGGAGCAAAGCCTGTATTAGCTGATATTAATCCAGAAAGCTATACGATTAATGTTAACCAATTTAAAGAGCTGTTAAGTAGTCGAACAAAAGCTATCATACCAGTCCATATATATGGTAATTCAGCTAACATTCATGAAGTTGTTAAATTTTGCAAAAAAAATAACTTGTTTGTTATTGAAGATGTTTCTCAAGCGCACGGAGCTAAAAGAGATGGTGTAAGATTAGGTAACTATGGAGATATTAGTTGTTATAGTTGCTATCCAACAAAAAATTTAGGTGCCTTGGGAGATGCTGGTTTAATTACTACTAATGATAATAAATTAAATAAAAGAATAAAAATGTTACGTGAGTATGGTTGGAGAAAAAAAAATATAAGCGAGACAAATGGAAGAAATTCGAGATTAGACGAATTACAGGCTGCAATATTGAGTATAAAATTAAAATATTTAGACAGGGATAATAATAAAAGAATTAAGATTGCAAACATATATAACAAGAGACTATCTGGCCTTGACGTTATTACACCAATAACCGAAAAAGGTGTTAAACATGTTTATCATTTATATGTGATAAGAACTAAAAAGAGAGATAAACTTAAAAGTTTTTTAGCTAAAAATAATATTATTGCCGGCATTCATTATCCAATACCGATACATCTTCAACCAGCATATAAAAATAATATTAAAGTTGCAAAAAATATGTGTGTTAGTGAAAAATTTGCAAAAGAGATTTTATCATTGCCTATTTATCCAGAACTATCATTGGAAGATGTACACTTTACTTGTAATAAAATAAGAAACTTTTTTTCAAATGATTAATGGTGTAATTGTAAAAAATATAAAGTCAAATGAAGATGACAGAGGTTTCTTCAGAGAGATTTTTAAACTCAAAGACAATAATAATATAAAAATAAGCCAAGTAAGTCATTCACTTGTAAAAGAACAAGTAATAAAGGGTTGGCACGGTCATCAACTTCAACATCAGTGGAATTATATTCTAAGTGGATCAGCGAATATAATCTTATATGATGATAGAATTGACTCTTCTACATATACTGAAAAACAACAATTCACTATCGATAGTATATCAGAAAATATCTATTATTATTTTCCTCCGGGTGTATTACACGGATATAAATGTACAAAAGGACCAATGCACATAATTTATGCAACATCTGGTTTGTATGACCTAAACGAAGAAATTAGAAAAGACTTGAGTTATAAGAATTTAGATAGTCACCTATCTCTATAAATGACTTTGAATTTGCTTTTCGAGCTGCTCATCAAAAGTCAAAGGACTGTGTTTTTCATATATATTTTTAATATTTTTATTAACGTAACTAATGTAATCTAATGCGTTGCCTTTCCTAATCACTTCAACACGCCTACCCATTAAATCAAATAATTTTTGTATTAAATCATTCAAAGAAATATTATTTTCTGATCTAATTACTAAATCTTCAGAATGCACTTCATCAATACAGTTAAGGATTGAATGCGTTACATCGTCAACAATTGATAAGTTTATATGGATCTCATTTTTTGGAATAATTATACTTTCATTCTTTATAATTTTCTTGATAAAAACATCTACAACTTTATTCCTGTTATCTTTTAAACCAAAAGTATCAAATATATGTATATTGTTTATTTCACGAAAAATACTTCTGGCAAATTTTATAAAAACTTGCTTTGAAAGTGAATACTCATTTTGCAGTGAAGGATCTAATAACTGAAGATAACTTGATGTATTTATTAATTTTAAACTATTTAAAATATTTACTTCATTAGTAAGACTTACGGGAAAAAAGATATTTGAATTAATAATATTTTTAAGCTCATTGATATTTCTTGGACTCGGATTGTAATTTGTTGCAAGGTTTATAAATACTTTTGCATCATATTTACCTTCATCAAAATTATCATTATCAATTATTCTTACTTGTTCTTTTGAATACTCGTTAATAACATTATTCTTCGAAAAATTTACAACATATTTATGGCTACTTAAAAGTGACTGAAGAAGATTACTGCCAATAAACCCAGTTATGCCAGTTACAAAAATAGAATTTACCATGAATTATTAATTGATATTAATTTTTTTCATATTACGATTTAAAATATTAATTTATTGTTAATTTTATATATTTGTTATTATCAATATAGACAAATAAAATATAAAAAAAAGAATGAAAAAAATTTACACACGCCATGAATATGCAAAACATCTAACTAAGTCAGCAGAAGATATGGATAATGACTCTGAGCTTAAGAGAGATGCCCTGAATCTAATTACTAAAGCTGACACGTATAATTGGATACATCAAACAAGTTGGTTTGGAGAACCAATTATCAATCTACCACACGACATGTTTGCTCTTCAGGAAATAATATACAAATCTAAGCCTGATTACATTATTGAGTTAGGTGTAGCCTGGGGCGGGCAATTACTCTTCTTCTCAACATTAATGGAGATACTGGGTGGTAAAAAAATTATTGGAGTAGATATTTTTATTCCTGAAGATTTAAAAGAAAGAATATTTAAACATAAAAAACTAACATCAAGAATTGAATTAATAGAAGGTTCATCTTTAGATGAGGCAATTGTTAAAAAAATAGATAAAATAATCGGAAACAATAAAAAGGTACTTGTAATACTTGACTCAGATCATACACATGATCATGTTTTAAAAGAACTAATTCTATATGAAAATTTTGTAGGAAAAGGTTGTTATATGGTATGTGCAGATACAATAGTTGAACTAATCCCAGAACAAAGTCATAGACCAAGACCATGGGGTCATGGAAATAATCCAATGACTGCTTTAAATGAATTTTTAAAAAATAATTCTAGATTTGTGAGTGATAAAGAAATTGAAAGTAAAATGCTTCTGTCAACAAATTACAACGGTTATTTAAAAGCCATAAAATAAATTATATTACTTAAAAGTAATAACAATTATGAATTTAAAAAAAATAAAAATTCCATCTTTTAAGAAGAACGCTGGAATTCTATCAATTATTGAGGATAAAAAACAATTACCATTTAAAATTAAAAGAGTTTTCTTTATCAAAGATAATAAGAATATAGAAAGAGGTAATCATGCTCATAAAAGATGTACACAGTTTTTTTTATGTTTAAATAATAAAATTAATATAAAATTTGATGACGGCAAAAAAACCAAATCCATAATGATTAGAAATAATAATGTCGGCATACTAGTACCTCCAAAAATTTGGAGTTCTCAAATTTACCTTGAGAAAGATACAATTATGGCAGTTTTTTGCGATTCCTTTTATGATGAAAATGAATATATTAGAAATTACGATCAATTTCTAAGGATAACAAAAAATAAGAATAGTAAATGAAAATTCTAGTTACTGGTGGATTGGGGCA
>MDTD01126942.1_pt1 | contig 21006 bp, 22 predicted proteins | sample 811221 | NCBI WGS metagenome assembly MDTD01 (sample SAMN05326646, study PRJNA326480) | marine metagenome | isolation source: seawater | place: Pacific Ocean: South West | collected 2011
AATTATGACGCTTCTATATTTGATTTTGATTCTTGGGTTTTACAGGTCCAAGGACCAACTTCTTTCCAAGTTTTAGAAGCTGTTACTGATATTTCTATAGAAGATTTTCCTTATTATGGAGTTAGAGAGGTTGAGATAAACAAAATCCCTGTATACATATCTCGTTCCGGCTGGACTGGTGAAAGAGGCTTTGAAATATACTCAAAGAATGCAGAGTTTGATGGTGTTGATCTTTGGAACTTTCTTTTAGAAAAAGGAAAACCTGCAGATTTAATGGGATCAGATGTATCTTCAATGCATATTAGAAGAATAGAGGCAGGAATTTTTGATTACGGTACTGATCTTGATCAAACTTTAAATCCTTACGAGATAGGTTTTGATCGTTTAGTTCATATGGAGAAATCTGATTTTATTGGCCGAGCTGCTCTAATTGAAACAAATAAGAAACAATTAAGATTAAAAGGTTTAACCTGTTCTGAGACATCTCTTACCAGAGGGGATAGAGTTTTCCAAGATGGAATAGAAGTTGGTTTTATAAGTGCAGGTGCTTGGTCATATCACCTTAATACAGGTATAGGATTTTTCAGATTGCACAATTCAAAATTAACAGGAGAAAAGTTAAAAGTGACTACTGATGAAGGCGAATTTGATGCTGAACTTGTAGAACTCCCTTTTCATGATCCAGAAAAACTCTTGGTACGATAAATAATGTTTGAGAAAAAAGGCTTTATTTTTACTACTGAAACAACACCTAATGTTAGCACTAACCTTGCTGAATCTTCCTCTAAAGTAGAAGACTTAGTAGGCCTTGCAGACGCAGTAAATGTCACTGATTCACCAAATTGTAAAAGCAAACTCAATAGTTTACTAGTTGCATCCGAGATTAGAAAAAGTGGACTAGATGTTATTTTGCAACTTACCGGCAGAGATAGAAATCAAGTTGCTTTAGAGTCAGAATTATTAGGTGCTCTTTCAGTTGATATAAATAAAGTCCTTTGCTTGAGTGGAGATCAACCAGATGAGACTGGGCCCGTGGCTGTCAATGAGCTAAATAGCAATGGGTTGATTCAACTTTGTAAGACTATGTCAGAGGGTTTTCTCACTGATGGCACTGAAATTAAAAACCCCTTACCAATTAATAGCGGCGCAGCTGATGATTTGTACGGACAATTGTCAAACCCTGGCGCTATAAGTTCATTAACTTCTAAAATAGAGCAGGGTGCTAATTTTGTTCAGACTCAATATTGTTTTGACCTTGATGTAATTAAAAAATATTCAGATAAATTAAATGAATACGCTATATTTAAAGATTGTAAGATTTTGATTGGAATGGGGCCTCTTAAGTCAGCAAAGCAAGCAGATTGGATGAGAAAAAATCTTTGGGGAGTAAATATTTCAGATGAAATTTTACACAGACTAGAAAGTAGTGATGATCCCCAGCAAACTGGTGAACAAATTTGTAATGAGTTGATTGAGAACATTATGCATCTTCCCTGTGTTGATGGAGTTCATTTAATGGGCCCTAATTGTGAAAAGGGAGCTGCAAGGATAATTTCCAATTTCAAATAATCTAGGATTAAGTCTCCAAAAAATTTAAGAACTTTAGTCACCCTTTTGACTTCAATATTTACAAAAGGAAATAACAAATAGACTGGAGATTACATGCTATTCTTATGTTTTCTTATTGACGGAGATTGTAATGGTAGACACTAAAGATTCTAAAAATATTAAATTCATTTCACTAGACGAAGCTGCCGAAATGAAAAGCGGCACAAGAGTCACTTTTATTCCGGGTATGCAGGCTTTATATGCGGAAGCTCTAAAGAATATTTGCTATGTAAAAAAGATCCCATTAATTAGAGCTCTTCATCCTCTAATGGGTATTGATAAGGAAACAGGTGAAGATAGACAGGCAAGATTATATGAACTGACCAGTCAGACCAGTTTACCTTCAATGTTCCATGATCGAGAGAGGCCAAGAAATGTCTGGATTGAGCAACTATATTTAGCAGAAAATATAGGAGAGCAGGCTAGTCCAAGACTAATACCTGATAACCTACAAGATCGAGTGGATATGCTTGGTCTTTGTGCCGTAATCCTTGGAGAAGACGGACTTGTGTGGAATATTAGAATCTTAAATGATAGTCCCTTGGCAAGAAAGTATGGTTATAGCGAAGAGGCAAGCGCTAAAGCTACCGACAAAATTGTAGAAATTATCAATCTGATCGATAGTCGTCTTGAAGCTCAAGAGAAGCTCGGTTCTTCTTTTTTGATAGGGAATTCGCTTTCTGCCTTAGATATATATTGGGCTACTATGATTATGAGTTCTATATCGACTCCTGAAGAGATTATGCCCAAGACTGAACAAAACCAAGGAATGCTTATGTGGTTTGAAGCAAATTCGAAGTTACCTGAAATAGCTGGTGCGTTATCTAAAAGGATCGAAGAACATCAACACTATATTCTTAAGAATTTCTGCGAAACACCTGCAGTTTTAGGTGGCAATCCCTTATAACTCTGAGACTTAATGGACGCAAATATATATTCTGATAATTATATTGATCAAATATTATCAGATGTAGACACAATAGCTTTAGTCGGTGCAAGCTCTGATCCCGATAAAGATAGTTATAAAGTCATGAAATTTCTTCTTGAAAAGAATTATCAAGTATTTCCAATAAATCCAAACGAAGCGGGTATGAATATTTTAGGTCAATATTGTTATGCTGACCTCTCTTCAGTCACTGAGTCTATAGATATGGTAGAAGTTTTTAGAAGATCTGAAGCAGTCTTTGATATAGCTAAGGATGCTATAAGCATAGGAGCGAAAGTGCTTTGGACACAATTAGGTGTTGTTCATGAAGAGGCAGCTCAAATGGCACAAAAAGCTGGCTTGAAGGTTGTTATGAATAAATGTCCTAAAATAGAATTACAAAGATAGATAACTACATACATGACAAAAAATTTTATGGAACAAAGAACAGAAATTTTAAATAATCAGTTAACTGAGGAAGGTGTTTTACGTTTGATCATGAATGATCAAAAAACTAAAAACGCATTATCTAAACAAATGATGACTCACTTGATGAGGGAAATAAGTGAAGCATCGAGAAATGAATCAATTAAAGTAATTATTATTTCTGCGATAGGTAATGTTTTTAGTGCCGGACATGATCTAAAAGAAATAACGCAGGCCAGAAAAGAAAAAGGTGAAGGTGAGCCTTACTTTAAAGAACTTTTCGATCAATGTTCTGCTTTAATGCAATTGATTGTAAATTGCCCAAAACCTGTGATTGCCGAGATATCAGGTACAGCAACCGCCGCAGGTTGTCAGTTAGTTGCAACTTGTGATTTAGCACTTGCAGCCGAAGAAGCCAAATTTGCAACACCAGGTGTCAATCTTGGTTTGTTTTGCTCTACACCAATGGTCGCCCTTACAAGAGTAGTAAATAATAAGCATGCAATGGAAATGCTGCTCACAGGTGATTTCATTGATGCAAAAAAAGCGAAGGAGATTGGTTTAATTAATAATTATTATGTGAGTTATGAGCTTGAAAAGGAGACCATGAACTTGGCAGTAAAAATTGCACATAAATCTTCAGTAGCAGTATCAACAGGTAAAGAGGCGTTTTACGCTCAATCTGATCAAGATTTGGCTGGAGCTTATAAATATACTTCTAAAGTTATGGTTGAAAACCTATTAAAAGAAGATGCGAAGGAGGGGATTGGTGCGTTTATTGATAAGCGTCAACCTGACTTTAATAAATAATTTAATCTCTTGATTTATATTTCCAACTTAATGAATCTTCCAAAGGGATTGGTGAAGAAGATACTGTTATTTCTTTTTTCGGTTTTTTTTATTAGTGCAGGAATAGATCATTTCGTGAATCCTAGTTTTTATTTAGCTATCATGCCGCCAGCTTTTCCTTTACATCTAGAGGCAGTTTATATCAGTGGTTTTTTTGAAATATTGGGCGGAGCAGGATTACTTTTTTCTCGTTTTAGAAAAATTTCAGGTTGGGGATTATTCGCTCTTTTAATTTCTGTTTATCCAGCAAATATTTATATGGCTATTTCACCAGAAGCTTTCCCTGATATTTCAGTATCAGCTCTTTATTTCAGACTACTCCTTCAATTTGTATTCTTTTATTGGGCCTATTCCTTAACTAAACCGGCCTTTAATCCTCCCAGAAATGAATATAAATAAATGAGGTAATATTTATGACAGATTATTTTTTTGTTCTTCAGTACGGTCAATGGTTTATATTAGTTATAAGCATCTTAGCCTTATATCAGGTTAGTTCGGTGAATCACAAGACAAGACTGACAGGTTATCTTGTTACTGCTCTAAGTAGATTCTCAGGAGCAATAATATTTATTTTTGTAGATTTACTAGCTTTTGTAATCGCAAATCTCATTCAGACCTACATAGCATTGAGAGGATACTTTAAAAATAAAAAAGAAGGAGAGACGATTGCCCAACAACTTAACGAAAGTGAAAAGTATTAAAACTAATGATTAGCATATGGAGAATGTGATGAAAGAGTGTCTTTTATATGAAAAGGATGATGCAGTTGCGATATTGACTATTAATGATGCTCCATATAACCGTATGTCTTTGGACTTCATGGATTTGCTCGAAGAACATGTCGATAAGATTGCTAATGACAACTCAATAAGAGCAGTCGTTTTAACTGCAACTGGACTAGATAATTTTTCTGTGGGAATGAATCTTAAACAATTTGCAGAAGGAGTAGAAAGAAAGGGAAGTTCCGATGCCCTATTTGACCAGCGCTTAAAAGTAATCGCAGCTATTGAAGCCATGGAAAAACCTTGGATAGTTACTATGTTCGGATATTGTTTGGGAGGTGGATTGGAAGTACCTTTGGGATGCCATTTTCGCTTTGCTGCTGATGAAGATGCACAGATTGGATTACCAGAGCTTGATTTAGGGGCTGTTCCTGCATGGGGAGGAAGTGCCCGTTTAGCTAAATGTGTTGGAGAGAATCATGCTATGGACATGATCTTAAGATCTAAAAAGATATCAGGAAGAGAAGCTTTATCAATTGGGCTAGTCCACGAAATTTGGCCTTTAGGGGAATTGAAGAATGCTGCCTTGTCCTTAGCTCACGAGCTCTCTGCCCAACCCTCTCAAGCGGTTAAAAGTATGATGAAAGTCCTTGTGAATAGTAATGATCGACAATTGGAAGAGCTCCTCGTAGAAGAACGTAAAGCAGTCAAAGAGAATGCCAATACAGAAGACTCTAAAGAAGGGATGATATCTTTCCTAGAAAAAAGAAAACCAATATTTAATAAATGATAAAATTTTTTTTGGAGGCAGACAAAAATAATGGCAGTAACTATCAGAAAATTAAAAGTTATAAATTCTAAGGAATTAGGAAAAAGTATGAAGAGAATTACTCTTCAAGGAGAAGACCTTGCGGATTTTCCTGAAAATCAAGAAAGCGGATATGTGAAAATACGTTTCCCAAAGAATATAGATCATGAACCTGCACACAACAAAAAAGATTACGACCTTCGTTCATATACCATTAGAGCGTTTGATTTAAAAAAACGAGAATTGGTTTTAGATTTTCTTTTGCATGGAGATAGTGGTCCGGCCAGTAAATGGGCTTCCTCGGCAAAAATAGGTGAAAGTATTGAGGTTGCAGGCCCAGGACCTGCAATATTGGCTTCACCAGCTGATTGGTATTTATTTGCTGGCGATATGACAGCTTTGCCTGCTATAGCAGTAAATCTAGAAAAATTACCATCGGAATCTAAGGGCATTGCGCTATTGGAGATCAATGCATTAGAGGACAAACAGGATTTACAAAAACCTGAAGGAGTAGAGGTTAGGTGGATAATAAATACAGATCCGTTGAATGGTTGCGATGAACTTATTGAATCTCTTAATAATATTGAAATAAAGGGTGAAAATCCTTATGTATGGGTTGCCGGAGAATTTGAGTTACTTCGCTTTGCTAGAAAACTATTAAAGCATGATAAAGCTCTTCCTAAAGAGTCTCTATACTTGAGTTGTTATTGGAAGATAGGCGCAGATGATCCTGGAATGAAAAAAGCCAAGGCAGCACTAATCTTATTTGACTCTATTAAAAATCTTTTCAATTTCAAGTAACAGGTGAAGAGTGGTGAACTTTGATCTTTAGGGTGTCACCAAAATTTTGAAAGATAAAAGTAAAAGCAACTAGAGTAATTTCCTCTGTTTCATAAGGTTTAAACTTAAATGTTCCCATTGCTGCAATTAAATTCTCTTCTATACAAGTATTTAATTCATCTAATCGGATACTTTCCCAGGGCTTAAGAGCAAAGCCTTTATCTTCGGAGATATCTCCACTCACAAAGTAGGACAGTGCATAGTTTTTATTATTCCTGAAGATCATTTCTTTTGTAAATGTTGGTTTAAATAAAACCTCAGTTTCTTCAAAAGCATAATGGGCACTAAGAAAGTCTTTTGCGATTTTAATATAATCTCCACCATCTTTATGAATCTTGCCTATATTGATAACTCCTTTTACCCAAGAAGAGAGAAATTCATCAATTTGGTTTAAACCCATTGAGATTCAAACCCTTTTTTGAAGGATCTTTTTTATGGTAGATATGCTCAGCACCTCTCCATCTTTACTGAGTGATTCTGCAAGAGAACCCTCTCCCTCGGGAGAATAAATGGTAAAAAGAACTAGAGCACCTTCTGGTCCACCTTTTTCCATGTGTATATCGCCAGGTTCTTTGTGCACGTAATCACCGACCTTTCTAATTCTGGTTGAAGTTTTATTGTTTGAATCAAGATCTATGTCAGAGACATGTAATTCTCCTTGAATCACTACTGAACTAGTTTCAGCTGTATGGCGATGAAAATGACAAAATGAGTTAGGTGCCCACTTCACTAAAATTTCTAGTCTCCCATCTTCGCGTGCATCTAAAATTGCATCACTGTAATCAATGGGGAAATCGAAATTTTTATCATCTTTATAATGTTTCCATTTGAGATTCTGATTATTGATTAAATTCATGTCGTTTTTGGACTAATTTTATTCCGAAATTTTAATAATTCTATGGTTTTTATTAATTTACCTTACAAAGAGCTAATTTGTAAGTTATCCTAATCTCAAAATTTCTAAATAAGGAATATTAAAAGAATTAATATAAGAATTGATGATTGAGGAGATTTTATGAGTAATTCGTCAGAATATGTACCACCTAAAGTTTGGACTTGGGATACTGAAAGCGGTGGAAGATTTGCTAATATAAATAGACCAATAGCGGGCGCGACCCATGAAAAGGAATTACCAGTTGGAAAACATCCTCTGCAACTTTATTCATTAGGTACCCCAAACGGAATAAAGGTAACAATTTTATTAGAAGAACTATTAGCACTTGGTCATGAAGGCGCTGAGTATGATGCGTTCATAATTAACATTGGTGAAGGTGCTCAATTTAGTAGCGGTTTTGTGGATATAAATCCAAATTCCAAAATACCTGCCTTACTTGATACAAGTACTAATCCTCCAACTCGAGTTTTTGAATCAGGTGCTATTTTGGTTTATTTAGCAGAAAAATTTGGAGAATTCCTTCCAACCGAACCTTCTGCAAGAGCAGAATGTATGTCATGGGTTTTTTGGCAGATGGGAAGTGCTCCTTACTTAGGAGGCGGGTTCGGTCATTTTTATGCTTATGCTCCTGAAAAATATGAATATCCAATTAATAGATATGCCATGGAAGTTAAGCGTCAACTAGATTTACTGGATAAAAACTTAGATTCTAGAGAATATATCTGCGGGAATGAATACAACATCTCAGATATTGCTATTCATTCTTGGTACGGTACCTTGGTTCTCAATAATGCTTATAACGCTTCAGAATTTCTTGAAGTAGAGTCTTACAAGAATCTGGGTCGATGGGCCAAACAAATTACTGAACGTCCAGCTTATAAGAGAGGTTCTTTGGTCAATAGAAAGCCTAATGGTCCCGATGATAAGGAGATCCTGGAAAGACACGATGCGAGTGATATTAAGGTTTAGTTTTATAGAAAAATAAATTTAGCCACAAATATGAGAGTCAGGAACCAAGCGCCTAAAGAAATTTTGCTTATCTCGCCTACAAATACTTTTATAGATACATAAGCTAAAAATCCTAAAGCTATTCCATTTGCTATGGAGAATGTCAGGGGAATCATGACTATCATCACGAGTGCCGGAAGTAGCTCTGATTGATCATCCCAATTTAAACTTTCCATTCCACTCAACATTAAGATAGCAACATAGATCAGAGCTCCTGCAGTAGCATAGGCTGGAACCGCGGCAGCCAGCGGTGAAAGGAAAGTAGAAAGAAGAAATAAAACCCCAACAATAACAGCTGTTAGACCTGTTCTTCCTCCTGCTTCAATTCCTGCAGAACTCTCTACATAACTTGTTACAGGAGCACAGCCTAAAAAAGAACCAAAAACACTGGAGCTACTATCTACCTTTAAGGCTTTATCTAAATCTTTAATATCACCTGTTTCTTGAACTAAATTTGCTCTGGTCGCCACTCCAAATAAAGTCCCGGCAGTGTCGAATAAATTTACAAAAAGAAAAGACATTATCACACTGATCATCGCCACATCTAAGGCTCCTAGAATGTCTAATTGCATGAGAACAGGAAAAACATCAGGAGGAAGCGCAAATACGCCTTCAAATTTTACTAAATTTAAAAAGATACTTATCAAAGTAACCATCAATATCCCAATAATTATTGCTCCAGGTATCTTTCTTATTGAAAGTATCGAAATCATTAAAAAGCCCAATCCTGCCAAGAGTGTACTCATATTTGTAAAGTCACCTAAGCTTAAAAAAGTTGCACCATTCGCAACAATAATTCCTCCATTCTTTAGTCCGATGAAACCAATGAATAAGCCTACCCCCGCACCCATTGCAATTCTTAGATTGATTGGAATGCTCTCAAGCATCCATCTTCTTAGAGAAGTTATACTCATAATAAAAAACAGGACACCTGCTATAAAAACTGCCCCTAAAGCTACTTGCCATGAATATCCCATTTCACCTACAACTGTATAAGTAAAAAAAGCATTTAATCCCATACCAGGGGCTAACCCAACTGGCCAATTTGCATAAAGTCCCATAAAGAAACATGCGAAGGCAGCTGCCAAGCATGTGCCTACAAATATTGCTCCATAATCCATACCTGACTGCGCCATCATTTGAGGATTTACAAATATGATGTAAGCCATCGTAATGAAGGTTGTCACACCTGCTAGTATCTCTTTTTGAATGCTTGTTTGATGTTGCGCAATTAAAAAAAATTGTTCTAGCGATGATTTCATGATTGTCAGTCTCCTTGATTACTACTTTAAAGATTTATTGATTTGTTACTACAGAAATATTCTAAAAAAAGTTAAATATAAGAAAAAAAAGTAAATTCGAGTGAAAAAATACGTTAATTTTTACCTTTCTCTGTTTCACCTCTTGCAAGTGAAATATTCGACGGTAGAATATCTTTTTGGTTGCAAGACAAGGATTTTTAATGAAATTATCAAATTCCCTTTTTAGGTCTTTCCTCTCAATTTCTCTTGCGCTCTCAATATCTTCCATAAGCTTCAACGCCTCTTCAAATGACTTGGTGATTGACGAAGTTATTGTCACAGCAGAGAAAAGAGTTGAAAGTTTACAAGACGTTTCCAAAGCAGTAACTGCTCTAAGTAATGACGAAATAGAACGAAAAAATATAGTAGATTTTGTCGGTCTAAGCGCCATTGCCCCTGGAGTTACTGTTGCGAAAAATGAAGGTTATAAAACAATTATCTCTATTAGAGGTGTCGGAGACGAAACAAATCAAAATGCGATTGCCGCTCCATCAGTAGCTTTACATATGGATGGCATATTTATTGCTTCTAAATTCTCTTTAAGAACTGATTTTATTGATCTAGATAGAATTGAGGTTTTAAGAGGTCCCCAAGGTACCTTGTTTGGACAAAATTCTACTGGCGGAACTGTAAATGTTATAAATACGTTACCTTCGTTTGATGAAATAAATGGCAAAGTGGACCTTACTCTTGGTGATTATGACTTAGCTAAAGTAAGAGGAGGAGTTAATTTACCTTTATCTGATTCAGTGGCAACTAGATTTTCTTGGGTTACAACTGATCAAGAGGGTTTTTCTGAAAATCTAGTAAATGGACAAGATCTAGACGATACAAATCACACAACCTTAAGATCTGACTGGCTTTTCGATTTGGGTGATACATCAAGTTTAAGACTTTTTGCCCAATATTTTGAGGCTGATAATAATGGTGCTGCCATGAAAGGTCTTGATGACCCAACTCCTGATCCAAGACAGTTGAGACAAGACTCTACTTCACTTTATGAGTTAACTTCAGAAATTTTTGCAGGTATTTTTAATACTGACTTAGGTTTTGCTAATCTTAAGATTCTCGCAAGTATGCAAGAAGATGACATTTATGTGCAAAGGGATAACGATAGACATAATTTTGGTGATGTCCATTCGAGCGGGCCTATGGCTGGTTTTCCTTATAACAGAGCCGAGTATAGACCAGAGACTTCGCTTGTCGAAACTTCTACTTTGGAAGTAAACCTTATCTCCAATGAACCTCTTTTTGGCAATACAGATTGGATTCTTGGTGCATTTTATTTTGATCATGAGATTGAAAATAATATTTATGAAGTGAAAGATGTTAATAACAATAAACAAGCTGACCTGATGGATGGCCAGTTTACTCCTTATACACATTCACCTGTATGCGCTAATGATCCTTTTGCAGGAATTTGTTTCGCTGCTTTTGATGCTGAACTTGGTTTTGTTTCTGAAGCTTATCCTAAGAGAGAATCGCAATCTTTATATGGCCAAGCTACAGTAAATTTGAATGAAGACAACCGAGTGATATTTGGTTTGAGATACACGGAGGACGAGTTTTCTAGTAATGTAACCAACTTCTTTGGACTTCAAAAATATCTTATTGAAGATGAGCTAGATGAAACTACAGGAAGAATTGCATACGAACGTGATGTAAATGAAGACACAATGGTTTATGTGTCTTATACCAAAGGATTTAAACCAGGTGGAAGCAATTTAACTTTTGGATATCCGGAAGATGACGAAGGTTTTGGAGCCGCACCAGCTCCTCAATTAATTTTTCCTTTCTTTGAAAGCGAAATGATTGATGCATATGAGGTTGGTTTGAAATCTGACTTCTTGGATGGAAGAATGAGGGCAAATATATCCGCATTCACATATGATTATGAAAATCTGCAATTTCAATCAACTGATCCAGATATATATAGAGGCGGAGTAGCAAATATACCTGAGTCTAAAATGAAAGGAGTTGAGTTGGAATTAATCGGTCTAGTCTCTGAGTCGCTCTCATTCGATGTGAGACTTGCATATCTAGATACTGAAATAAGTTCCTTTTACGAAGCCCTTGATAATTTAAAAGCAGAACTATACTTCTTTGGCGAAGAACCTACACGTTATTCTCTAAGAGAAGACATCCAAGGCAATAGCCTTGCTAAGAGTCCTGAATTTACTGCAAATTTTGGTGTTGAATATAATACTGAAACTTCTTATGGCTCTTTGACAACAACTGCTGAAGTAATCTATCGGGGAGATTTCCAGCAAAGAGTTTTTAATAGCCCTTTCGTTGATCAGGTTAATTCTTATACTGTTTTAAATCTTACATCAAGCTTAGATCTTACAGGGGATCAATGGGGAGTTGATTTCATGATACTGAATGCTGGAGATAAAGACGGAATGAATTCAAGCATGACAGATGTATTTGGTGTCGCAGGAACGGGAATAGAATATATACCACCGAGACAATACATGGGAAGATTGAGCTATAAGTTTTAATTTCTGCGCCTTCCTGATAATCAACTTTATTAGGAAGGCAACCAGATAGACCCAAAATAAAATAGTTAATGTATTATCTACTTCTTTGAAGATAATTTTTTTATGGAAAAGCATTACATTGGGGCCTCAGAGCTTTTAGAAGATTCCTTCCAACTTGCATGGAGAGTATTTGAAAGCGGTTACCGTCCAAACTATATAGTTGGTGTTTGGAGGGGCGGAGCTCCAATCGGTATTGCTGTTCAAGAATTATTTGATGTTCTAGGAGTAGATTCAGATCATATTGCTATCAGAACTTCCTACTATTCAAGTATGGGTGAAAGAAATGATAGCGTCCAAGTTTATGGCCTGAGTTACCTCATTAAAAAATTAGAATCTGAAGATTCACTTCTTATAGTAGATGACGTATTCGATACTGGAAAATCTATAGATCAAATTATTTTTGATCTCAAAACAGCTTGTAAGAAAAATACACCAGAAATTCGTGTTGCAACTCCATATTTTAAGCCTTCTCAAAATAAGACTACGAGACAACCTGACTTTTACCTTCATGAAACAGATAAATGGCTTGTTTTTCCGCATGAACTGGAAGGTCTTTCAGCTGAAGAGATTATAGAAAATAAACCTGAATTAAAAAATCTACTTCATAAGATTACCCCTGAACTTTAGCATTCATCTTATAAGGAGAGATTTCAATGGAGAATAAGATAATTTACGGTGTTCCTTTTTCTCAGCCAGTTAGAGCTGTGATGTGGTTGATGTTAATAAAGGGATTTCCTTTTGATCTTAAGTTAGTAAATCCCGGTTCGTCTTCTGAAGGCGGAAGTCGTCATCCAGATTATCTCAAGAAATTTCCAACAGGTACCATTCCAAGTTTTGAAGACCCGGAGACAGGATTCGTATTATCAGAGTCACATGCCATCATGTGCTATCTTTGTAACAAATATAATTGGAGTGATTTTTATCCTGCTGATCTTGAAGATAGAGCTAAAGTAGATTCTTACTTACATTTGCACCACAGGAATGTCCGGGAGGCATCTATTGGACTGGTTGCTCCTAAAGTTAGAAAAGATCTTAATTTTTCTGAAGATTTTCTAGCAACTTCAAGATCTAATATAGAGAAAGCTTTCAAAGCTATTGAGTATGGGTGGTTAAATGATTCAAGGTTTCTAGTTGGAGACTCTATGACTATTGCCGATATCTCTGCTTATGTTGAAATAGGACAACTTCAAGATATATTTACAAATGTTTATAACTTTGAATCGTTTCCTAATATACAGAAATGGCTTAATGAAATGAGAAATGTAGATTGTCATGATGTCATACACGTGGCTTTATATGAATTGGGTGATATCAGCGCAGAAGCTCCAACAATGGAGAAAATTATAAATGCCAACAAGAAAGCTTTTCAGGTTATTCAGGAAAAGCTCAATCAAATTAAATAAAGTAAAAATATGAAAGAATTCGAAGGAAAAACAGCAGTAATTACGGGTGCGGCAAGTGGCATAGGAAAGGCGCTTGCAGAAAAATTTGCTCAGGAAAAAATGCAAGTTGTTTTAGCTGATATTGAAGAAGAGGCGCTTGAAAAAACTGTAGAAAATTTAAGACAATTTCAGCATAGAGTTATAGGAATCAAGACTGATGTATTAGTTGAAGAATCTATAAAGGAGCTATTCGCTAAATCAACTGAAGAATATGGAAATATACATATTCTTTGCAATAACGCCGGTATTGGAGCGAATTCTGGAAGTAAAGCAATATGGGAGATTGAAAAACATGATTGGGATTGGGTTATGGGTGTAAATTATCAGGGTGTCTTGCAAGGTATTCAAAACTTTTTGCCTCATATGTTGGAGCATGGTGAAGATGGTCACGTAGTTACTACAGTATCATTAGCCGGATTATTGCCGGGAGCAGGAACTTATGGTGTAAGCAAGCACGCTGTCATGGCTCTTACAGAGGCCCTTAGCAGAGACCTTATTGCTAGAAATGCTAACATTAGTTCTTCAGTTTTATGTCCTGGCTTTGTTGATACTAATATAGATAAATCCGAAAGGAATAGGCCTGGCAATTTTGGACGATCTACTGAGGTTGAAACAGACGCAGGAGCAGAATTTATGTCTGCGATGCTTCGTCAAGGAAAAAAGCCTGAAGAAATAGCAAACATTGTCTTTGAATCAATAAAAGAGAATATTTTCTACATCCTATCTCATCCTGCTTGGGACGATACATTGCGATCTCATTTCGAAAATATACTCTCAAGGAAAGAAATAAAACGTAATACTGAGGAAGAAATCGCTAAATTCTTTTCTCCAAGAGAAGACGGAGAAAAATACTGAGGCAATGATTGAAATTTCAGACAAATTAGATCTTCCTTGCGGAGCTCAAATCAAAAACCGTATATGTAAAGGTGCTATGACTGAAGGTCTGGCAGATGAGCAAAATAGAGCAACAGAAAAACATATCAATTTATACAAAAGATGGTCTTCAGGCGGTGCAGGAATTCTTTTGACTGGTAATGTACAAGTTGACCATCGATATTTAGAAAGGCCAGGCAATGTAGTTATCGAAGGCCCACAAACTAATGAACAATTATCTAGATTAATAGCTTATGCTGACGCTGGAACAAAGAATGATACCCATTTATGGATGCAAATTTCTCATGCAGGCAGACAAACACCGGCATCTGTTGCTGAAACTCCTGTAGCGCCTTCGGAAGTTCAGCTCCAAATGCCAGGAGCTCAATTTGGAAAACCGCGCGAATTATCCCATGAAGAAATTCTAGATATAATCAACAAATTCTCTCATTGCGCCGCCATAGCAAAAGACACTGGTTTTACTGGAGTACAAATTCACGGCGCTCATGGTTATTTAATATCAGAATTTCTTTCTCCTGATATCAACTTAAGACAAGATGCATGGGGAGGAAACTTAGAAAACAGAGCAAAATTTTTACTACAAATAGTAAGGTCTGTTAGGAAAGTTGTTGGAGAGAACTTTCCTGTTTCCTTAAAATTGAATTCTGCAGATTTTCAAAAAGGTGGATTTTCTCACGAAGACGCAATTCAAGTGGCTAGGTGGTTAAATGATGAAGGTTTAGACCTTCTTGAAATTTCTGGGGGAACCTATGAGCAACCTCATTTAGTTGGTATCGATATGGGCTTGAATCCGGAAAGAGCAGAAATAAGACGTGAGAGTACAATTGCAAGAGAAGCTTATTTCCTAGACTATGCTAGAGAAATAAGAAATGTTTTTAATGGCCCTTTGATGGTAACTGGAGGGTTTAGAAGTTCTAAGGGTATGAATAATGCTTTAAAAGAGGATGCCTGTGACGTTATAGGTATTGCTAGACCATTTTGCATTGACTCAGATATAGCCAATAAACTCCTTGATAAGACTTTATCCGAAACTCCAGTTCTAGAAAAAACTTTGCAAATAGGTCCTGGTTGGTTGGGGTTAAATTCACCATTTACAATGATAAAAGGCATTAACGGCTGGGGTCAGCAAGCATTTTGGTGCTTGAATATAATAAGAATGGGTGAAGGTTTAGAACCTGATACTGATCTTGGGGTGTTTAGAGCTTTTTTAAAGTATCAAAAGAATGAACAGAACGCTGCTGAGCAATATAAGAACTATCAAGACAATTTAAAATAGTTATAAATTTGAAACTATTTCTATCTTGCTTATATTAATAATCTTCTAGCTAAAAATGATGTAATATATTTAAAAAATATTTTAATTTGATATGAATGTAGAAGCAGAATTTAATTACAGAAAACCTTTAAAAGAAAATGAGGCTAAACCCGCTTTTGGGTTGGCCGAAGAGGATCCAAACTTGCCCAATCATAAATCTTTTAAGAAGATAGTTCATGATGCAAGAGAATCTAACTTTGATATTAGCATGGGAGGATTTGAGCTCATTGATCATAAGTCAGAGGTAGTTGATTTCTACAATGATGAGGAAGTTGCAGCCACTTATTACCAAGAAATGAGCGAACTTGTTAAGGAAAAAGTAGGGGCTGATTTAGTACAGATAGTCTCTCACATAACCAGAAATGAAGCTCAAGCTGAATCAGGTGAAAGAAAGGGGGGCCATAGATTGGTTCACAACGATTTCACTACCAGCTTTGGCAAAACACTTGAGCCTTTTTTGAAAGAGACTGGCATGAGCCCGAAAAGAATCGTTGTTTATAATCTTTGGCGCAGATTTGACGAAGATGGACTTGATACACCTTTTGCAGTGTGTGATAAAAGAACGGTAACAGAAAAAGAATTGATACCAACTGATTTATTCAACTATCTACCGGATCAGACTGACGCACTAACTGTCGAAATTTGTCAATCCTCACATAGTGATGCTCATAAATGGTATTTTTATCCCAAAATGAAAAAGGAAGAAGTACTAATGTTTAGTACTTATGACTCCGATGAGAATCCCTTCATTCCTACTTTACATAGCGCCTTTGATTCACCTGATGCACCTAAAGGAGCTACTCCGAGAGAAAGTATTGAAGTACGAGCTGTATGTTTTTTTAATTAGGCCGTAAATGAAGAACACAACATACGAAGTCAAAAAATCTAACGAGTATTTTAATAAAGCAAAAGAAGTCATTCCAGGAGGTATATTTGGACATTACAAATATGCTGTTAGAGATTCGGGACCAAAGTTCTTTTCAAAGTCACAAGGCGCTTATTTTTGGGATCTCGATGATAATCGTTATGTAGATCTAATGTGTGGATATGGGCCTTCAATATTGGGATATAACCATCCTGAAGTTGAGGAAGCATTTAGATCATCTTCAGATAAAGGCAATACAGTAAGCGTTGCTTCACCAGTCATGGTTGATCTCGCATCTAAGTTGGTTGATATGGTTGATATAGCTGATTGGGCACTATTTGGAAAAAATGGTGGTGATGCAACTAGCCTTGCGGTGATGATTGCACGAGAACACACCGGTAAGAAGAAAATAATAAAAATAGATGATGGGTATCATGGAGTGGCTCCATGGATGCAAGAAAAAGATAGACCAGGAATCATTTCTTCAGATAGTGAACATGTGTTGAAAGTTAAATGGAATGATTATGAGGCCTTGGAAAGGCTTCTTAGTGACAATACTGACATAGCCTGTTTTATTTCTTCTCCATACGATCATCCAGTGACGAGAGATAATTCATTACCGGACGAAGGCTACTGGAAAAAAATTACTCAGTTATGTAAAAAGCACGAAGTAATAACTATCGTTGACGATGTAAGGGCAGGATTTAGAATAAATTTAAGAGGTTCCAATGTCACCTTTGGATTTAATCCAGACATGATTTGTTTTGGGAAAGCCATAGCAAATGGGCATCCTTTGGCTTCATTGGTTGGAACTGATCAATTAAAGCAATCAGCTGAAAAGGTTTATTTTACTGGCACACAATTCTTTAGTGGCCCTCCGATGGCTGCAGCGCTTGCTACTCTAAATGAGTTAGAAAAAGCTGATGCCCCCAAAGTTCTTATTAAGTATGGTGAGAAACTGAATGAGAGATTAGAAAAGGTTGCGCACGAAAAAGGCTTTAACCTTGTAGCTTCAGGCATGCCTTCAATGCCTTACTATCGTTTGGAAGGGGAGAGTTTTGAAACTCACATCAAATGGATAGATGAATGTGTAAAAAGAGGTGTGTATATGCTCTCTTATCACAATCATTTTGTTTCTTTAGCGCATACCGATGAGGATATAGATTTCATAGAAGCTGCAGCAAAGCAGGCTTTCGATAATTTATAGGTCGTAGTTGTTTTCTAAAGAGCTTTCTTAAACATAAATAATAATAAGCTTTTGCAGAAACAATCCCCTATAGAGTAAATAAGTCAGAAAATGCGGATAGATGCGAAATATGTCCATCTGAAAAAATTTATATATGAGATTATTAGATTCAGATATCAAGACTAGAGAGATTCTAGATTGGAAAGGGATTCACCTTTTGAACTATCAGTTTTCGGCGTGCTCGATGAAGACAAGAATTTACATGAACTTAAAAAAGATAGAATTTAAGTCTCATCAAATAAATTTGTCTATGGGAGAAAACTTCTCAGATTGGTTTCAAGGAATTAATCCTCGGTCATTGGTACCGGTTTTGATACACGAGGGCGAAGTGCACATTGAAAGCAATGATATTCTTCAGTACCTCGAGAGCATTTACAAAGAAAATCCTTTAATTCCTGAAAATCAAGAAAACGAAGTAAGTGAATTATTGGAATTCGAAGACAAATTACATATAGATATTAGGAATATAACTTTTAAATTTATGGTTCCCAAGATATTAAATAAGGGAAAGTCAGCTAAACCTAGAGCTAATGAAAAAGCTACATTATATGGAAAGAATGATGAGATGGACGATAAAAATAGAACCTTTTGGTTAGATTATGAAAAATATGGAATTAAGGATGTAGATGCAAAAGAATCTTTAATTAGAATGAAGAACGCTTTAAATGATATAGATAAAATTCTTTTAAAAAATGAATATATATTTGGCTCAAGTCTTTCTGTGATAGATATAGCTTGGTTTATATATGTCACCAGAATCCAGCATGCCAGCTATCCATTAAAAAAATTACATCCAAATGTTCATAGCTGGTACCAAAACCTATATCAAGACAAAAGGTTTAGTTCGGAAGTGCAAACTCCATATATTATGAAATTTGTGATCAAGATGTTTTCTCTCTATCTGAATTTCAGAGGAAAAGACATAGAAAGCTTTTTATCAAAATAGCTCTCGAATGGACTTTGATTTAATCTTATTTTTAATACTTGTTGCTACCTTTGGCACTGCATTCTTGTCTTCAATCTTTGGAATGTTAGGGGGCCTAATCTTAATGGGAATATTGATAAGTTTCCTGTCGGTTGGTCCTGCTATGGTTCTGCATGGGTTAATTCAAGCTACATCAAATGGATATCGAGCTTGGTTAAACAGAAAGGACATTAACTGGTCTATTATTTTTACCTTACTGATAGGGTGTGGAGTATCTTTGATAATCCTATTCTTTATTGCTTTCGAACCTAGTCAGATTCTTGTTATTTTTGCTCTAGGACTTTTGCCTTATATTGCTTGGGCAGTCCCTAAACAATTAGCTCTAGATATAACTAAACCGAGTATTGGGATTCTTGCTGGAATTGTAGTAGTTGGTACTAATCTTACAGCTGGTGTTGGAGGTCCATTACTTGATATTTTTTTTCAAAGAGTTGATATGACCAGGCACCAGGTTGTGGCAACAAAGGCTGTAGCACAAACGCTAGGCCACATCGCAAAGATTATATTTTTTGGAGGCTTGTTGATATCTTTCAGTTTTGAGAACTGGCCACATCCATTATTTCTTTTCTTCGCAATAATTTTATCGATATTTGGAACTACACTAGGAAAGAAGGTTTTAGATATAATAGACGACGAGATTTTTTTCAGATGGACCCAGATTATAGTTTTGTCTGTTGCATCTATTTTTATCGTTAGAGGTCTCTTTTTATTAACACAATAAAGCGGGAATTAGTTCCTGACTAAATATTTTATGGATAGATTAGAAGATAAAGTAGCGATTATTACCGGAGCCACAGGTGGTATAGGAAGAGCAGCTACGGAGCTATTCCTTGAGGAAGGCGCTAATGTTCTCATGGTGGATTTGAACGAGGATGATCTTGTTAAAGTAACAAAAGAGATTAATTCAAATAAATTGAGTTATTTCCAAGGTGATGTATCAAAATTTTCTGATAATCAAAAAGCCGTTGAATTGGCCATAGAAAGATATGGTGGTTTGGATATTCTTATTGCAAATGCTGGTGTTGCAGGGGAAATAATGCCAATAACAGAATATGATGAAGATACTTTTGATAATGTCATGTCAGTAAATGCTAAGGGTCCTTTTTTAGGTTTGAAAGCTGCAATACCAGCTCTGGCTGAGAGAGGAGGAGGAAGTGTAGTTATCACTTCAAGTGTCGCTGGCGTATCCGGAGCACCACTATTGTCACCTTATGTTATGAGCAAGCATGCAGTAGTGGGTCTAACTAAATCAGCAGCCAAGGAGTGCGCTGAAATGAATATAAGAGTTAATTCTGTAAACCCTTCACCGGTAGAGACAAAAATGATGAGAATATTAGAAGATGGCATTTCAGAAATAAATGAAGAAGAAAATCCAAAAGAAGCTTTTGAAGGACAGATTCCCCTTGGAAGATATGCCGAAGCAAAAGAAATAGCCAAATTGATGCTTTTCCTTTCAGGAGATGATAGTGAATTCATAACGGGATCTATTCATACTATTGATGGAGGATATACAGCCTAAGATGCAGCTTAAGAAGACAATCCATTGGTTCAGGCAAGATCTAAGAATTAAAGACAATCCTTCTTTAGAAGCAGCAAGCAAAGAAGGCACTTTGATTCCTATTTACATACTGGATGATATTAATTCAAGAGAATTTTCTATGGGAGCTGCTAGCAGATGGTGGTTGCATAACTCTTTAAAAGAATTAAATGATAGTTTAGGTGGAAAATTATTATTCTTTAAAGGTAATCCCACTGAGATATTTGAGAAACTCACACAAGAGCATGAAATTTCATATATATCTTGGAATAGATGCTATGAACCTTGGAGGATAAATCGAGATAAAGTAATCAAGAAAGACTTAGAGGAAAAGGGAATAACTGTAGAAAGTTTTTGCGGTTCTTTGCTGTGGGAGCCTTGGAATATTTCGAAAGATGATGGAACACCCTACAGAGTCTTTACACCTTTTTATAAAAAAGGATGTCTTAATTATGACGAGCCTAGACTTCCCACACAAGACTATGAAATTGATAATTTATATACAGATTTCATTGAGTCATCTGATTTAGAGAGCCTTAATCTGATACCTGAGATAGATTGGTATAAAGGCTTTGAAAGTGAATGGAAACCTGGCGAAAAAGGAGCTGAAGACAGTCTTGATATATTTCTTGATAATGGCTTATTAAACTATAAAGAAGGTCGTAATTTTCCTTCTCAAAAATTTGTTTCAAGACTTTCACCGCATTTGCATTTCGGAGAGATATCCCCAAATGAAGTTTGGTACAGGGCAAAAACAAAAGAAACAGTAAAAGGTATAGAAAAGAGTTTGGCACATTTTC
>MDTD01159165.1_pt1 | contig 21005 bp, 19 predicted proteins | sample 811221 | NCBI WGS metagenome assembly MDTD01 (sample SAMN05326646, study PRJNA326480) | marine metagenome | isolation source: seawater | place: Pacific Ocean: South West | collected 2011
CAGTTTTTTCTTTAACAACGCCGCCCCCTTCCGCGAAAGGATGCAGCAATCCTTGGGTTCCGGCGTTATTGTGACCGAAGACGGGCACATGGTCACCAACTACCATGTGGTCAAAGGAGCCGAAGAAGTGCAAGTCATTTTTGCCGACAATCGGGAAGTCCCGGCCACCTTCGTTAATGCCGATCCCAAATTGGACTTGGCCATTCTAAAACTGGACTTGGAAGACGGTGAAACCATTCCCTTTGCGACCTTTGGCGATTCCAATAATTTGGATGTTGGCGATGTGGTTCTTGCCATCGGAAACCCTTATGGAGTAGGGCAAAGCGTGAGCATGGGCATTGTCTCGGCACTTGGCCGCAGCAACCTGAATTTGGGCACATATCAAAATTTTATCCAGACCGATGCCGCCATTAACCCCGGCAATTCTGGCGGGGCGCTGATTGATTCCACCGGCGCGCTGGTTGGCATAAACACCGCCATTTTCAGCAAAAGCGGCGGCAGTACGGGCATTGGTTTTGCTATCCCAGCCAACTCGGTTAAAGCGGTGATTAACAGCATTATTGAAACCGGCCATGTGGTCCGCCCGTGGTTTGGCGCCAATGGGCAGGATTTAAACCGCCCACTGGCAGAAAGGCTGGGTTTAGAGGCCCCCAATGGTGTATTGGTAAATGAAGTTCTAGCGGGCAGTCCAGCCGATAAAGCCGGGGTTCAGGTGGGGGATATTATCTTAAGTCTGGATGGCGGGGATATCCAAAATTTGCGCATGCTTAACGCCAAAATGCTGGAAGTCCCTATTGGCCAGTCGGTTGCGATAGACGTATGGCGAGAGGGGCGGAAAATCAGCCTGAAAATAACTTTGGAAAACCTGCCGGAGCGCGACCCGAACGCGCAGTTTTTAATGAAAGGCTCCAACCCGTTTAATGGCTATACTGTTGAACGGCTAAGCCCCGCGTTAAACCACGAGCTAGGACTGCCGATTGCCACAGAAGGGGTGGCGATTGTTGATACACCGCGCCGCCGCGGCGTGTTTGGGTTATCGCTGAAACCGGGTGATATTATTGTTTCTGTTAATGGGCAGCGCATCATGAATGTGGACGATTTGCGTGATGCCGTTGACCGCCCGGAACGTTCCTGGAATATTGTTTATAACCGTGGGAGCCGGACGTATCGTGTCGTTATTCGCTGAGCAAGAACCCAAAAAAGCACCGTTAGCGGATCGCCTGCGCCCCATGGATATTGCCGATGTGGTAGGCCAGGAACACTTATTGGGTGAAGGCGGTTTTATCAACAAAAGTATTGCCGCCAATGCACCCGCTTCCATCATTTTATGGGGTCCGCCGGGGTGTGGAAAAACGACCTTGGCCAGACTTTACGCCAAGGCCTTTGAGGCTGAGTTTATTCAGCTAAGCGCTGTGTTTTCTGGTGTGGCAGATGTAAAAAAAGCGGTCCAGCAAGCCAAAGAAAACCAGCAGATGCATAACCGCCAGACGGTTTTATTTATTGATGAAATTCACCGTTTCAATAAGGCCCAGCAAGATGCCTTTTTGCCTTATGTGGAAGATGGTACGTTAATATTAGTGGGCGCGACCACTGAAAACCCGTCGTTTGAATTAAACAAGGCTTTGCTGTCCCGGGCAAGTGTGCTGACATTAAACCCTGTGGATAAAAGCGGGCTAGAGAAAGTTTTGAAGCGGGCGGAAGAATTTTATGGAAAAGATGTACCGCTTACCCAAAAAGCTAAAGATGAATTACTGGCCATGGCCTTGGGCGATGCGCGGTTCTTTTTGAATGTGGTGGAAGTTATATTTGAAACCACCAAAGGCGAAAAGCTGGATGTGGAAGAGTTGAAAAAACTCGCCAGCAACCGCAGTGCTTTATACGACAAGGCTGGCGATGAACATTACAATTTAATATCTGCCTTGCATAAAAGCATCCGCGGTTCAGACCCGGATGCCGCCCTGTATTGGTTTAACCGTATGCTGGTCGGGGGTGAAGATCCATTGTATGTGGCCAGGCGGTTGATACGGGTAGCGAATGAAGATATCGGGCTGGCTGATCCGCAAGCCACAACCCAAACCATCGCTGCGCGCCAGGTTTATGAAACGCTGGGCTCGCCAGAAGGGGAACTGGCACTGGCACAGGCCGTTGTTTATTTGGCTTTAGCGCCTAAAAGTAACGCCCTCTACACCGCGTATAAGGCGTCATTAAAAAGCGCCCACCAAACCGCTAACCTTATGCCGCCTAAGCATATCTTGAATGCCCCAACCCAACTGATGAGTGCGCAAGGGTACGGCAAGGGGTATGATTATGACCACAATACGGAGCATGGATTTTCAGGTCAGGATTACTTTCCGGAAAGTATGGGAAGAGAAAAATATTACCAGCCATTTGAACGCGGTTTTGAGAGGGATATGAAAAAGCGTATGGACTATTTTGAAAACCTGAGGCAACAGTTTGACGCCAAGCAGTAAACCGTATGAGTACATAACCGAAGGGACGGCACCAGATGCCCCCACCTTGGTTATTTTGCCGGGTTTGGGCGCTGGAGCGTGGATGTTCCTTGAAGCAGCCTGCCATTTTTTGCCACAGTTTAAACTTTTATTATGGAATAACCCAGGGGTAGGGGGAACGTCTTTACCAACGCACTTAAAGGTAGAAGATATTGCTGATAGTGTGGTTGCTGTATTGAACGAATTGGACATAAAAAGTTTCTTTCTTTTTGGCCATTCTATGGGGGGCTTTACAGCTCAAACATTGGCCCATCGTTATCCGGAGCGGGTCAAAAGAATGGTGCTGATGTCCACCAGTTATGGCCAGCCGCAAAGCCAGAAGGATGCCAGACGATTTTTAAAAGACGCTATGATTGAAGGCGTGCGCTTTACCTTAAAAGGAAAAGAGAGTATTAAGGAACGCCTAAAGAAATTTGTAAGTCCCTCGTTTTTAAACCATAAGCCGGAAGAGTTTGTGGCCATGGTGCAAAAGGTTGAGGAAAACTATTCAGGGAAAGATGTGGTACGCGCCCACTTTATATGCGGCAGTTTGTTTACTTCTGTACCGTGGGTAAGAGAGGTACAAACACCGACCTTAGTGATTCATGGTCAGGATGATATATTGGTTACCCCGGAAGGCGGGCAAGCGTTAGCACAACAGTTAGGGCAGGCGTATTATTGGGGAATTAAGCAGTGTGGCCATTTTCCTTTTTGGGAGAATCCACGTGTGTACCCAAGAATGAAAGATTTTTTGTTAGGTGAAGGAGTGGGTGAAAAAGTGCAACAATCGCCCCATATACCGACCCACAGCGGGGTGAAAAACTTTTTAAAGGATATGATACAGAAATGGACAGCAAACAAACCATAATTATACCGCAAGAGTTTGATGGTGTACGTCTGGACAAAGCCATGGGTAAGCTGGCGGATATACCTTTTTTTGTGTGTCAGGTGATGTGTCGCAAAGGCAAAATTAAAGTTGATGGCAAGCGCTGCAAACCAGACAAACGTGTAAACGAAGGGCAAGAGGTTACTCTTTTCCAGCAAGAGCAAAGCTCTGTAGAAAAACCAGCTAAGAAGACAGTTCAGTTCAGCAATAAAGATTTGAAATGGATTGAGCCTGCTATTTTATATGAAGATAAAAATATGGTGGCCATTAACAAACCAACGGGCATTCCCACACAAGCCGGAACTGGACACCAAAAAAGTATTGATCGGTTAATGGAAGCGTACTATGGCCCCAAAGCTTTGCCCAAATTGGTGCACAGGCTGGATAAAGCCACCACAGGAGTTCTGGTATTGGCAAAAGGGCGCAAGAACGCCGCTGAGCTGACCCGCCAGTTCCGTTCCCGTGGTATGGAAAAAATTTATTGGGCTGTGGTTAAGGGGAAGTTAAAGAAAAAAGAAGGTAAAATTGATTTATCTTTAGAAAAAACAGGGCCGGAAGGGGCTGAAAAAGTTTCCTCACTCCCGCAGGGTAAAAAAGCGTTAACTTATTATAAGGCATTGGCATCGGCAGGGGATATTCACCTTTTGGAAGTCCATCCCAAGACGGGCCGCATGCACCAGATCCGCGCTCACTTTAGCGCTATTGGCGTGCCCATTGTGGGGGACAGGAAATATGGCGGCGAAGATGTAAATTTTGACAATGTAGTTGTCCCTAAAGGCGCTATTTTCCTTCATGCGCGTCAATTAAGTTTGAAGGATGATAAGGGGATAAAGCGTATTATTGCTCCAGCGCCCAAACATTTTACGGATGTTTTTGCCCTCTTCGGGTGGGGTGAAAAAGATTTTTAGGCGAGTCTTTTGAAGGTTCAAAAAGGCTACCGATAGTGTTATCCTGTTGGGGCAATAGTTTAAGATAAAAATAAAAAGCCGGTTAAAGACTTGAAAGCGTTAAAAATATTCTTGATTTTACTTTTAAGTGTCTGGGTGCTGTTGCTTGCAGCTATCACAGGCGGCTTTTTGTATATTCAATCATCTGACCAGAGTGAGCGGCTAGGCCAACTTATTAGTGATGCTACCGGCATGAATGTTCAATTCCCCCAGGGGGTGGATATTGAGCTGTTACCGGTAATGAAAATCAGTGCGCCGAAGTTTGAGGTCAAGGCTTTCCGTGGGCGTGAACCATTGTTCCAGGCTGATGATTTATATGTTGAGATTAACCCCGAGTTTTTGGCGTTATTCCAAATTCACTTTGAAAAAATTAGTATGAGTACACCGCGGGTGTATTTGCATAAAGATGAAAACGGTAATGTCAACTGGCTGAACCCGCGCAAGCGTCGCGGCAGTTCGTTCTCATTCGGCCCGATCAGCCGTCTGGGCACCATCACATTGAACAATGGTACAATTGTTTATCAAGATGACCAAGCTGACAGAGAAGAAACGATTCAAGATGTTACAGTTTCTATCAACTCACCGACTATGCGCTCTACACAGTTGGCCTTAACCGGTCGGCATGGAGACACACCGGTAGAGTTGAATATGGACACGAATCTTGCCAGCTTAAACACGTTGCCGCTTGTTCTTCAGGCTAAGTATGGAGAATCAGCTTTAGAGTTGGATGGAACAGCTACAGGTGCTTTACGTAGTGACCCATCGTATAGTGGTGAACTTTTGGCTATTACAGCTGTTCCTATTACTTTGGAAAACGGCACCATACCGCCATCATCTTTAAACGCAACTGTGACCCTGTCTAAAAATGCGGTCAACTTAAGCAATATGCTCTTAAAGTACGGCAAGGACTTTGAAGAGGTAACCGGTACCTTCGGCTACCAAAAAGCGGTAGGCAACGAACCGCAAAAGCTAACGATTGATTTGGTCACCCAGGGGCTTGATATCACGGGCTCACCTTTATGCAATAAAAAGCTGGAAGCACCTATTGATGGCTCTGGTAAAGATGCGCCGTGGTCAGACAAAATGTTGGATTTAACTTTTTTCCAAACCACAGCGCTGCAACTGAAGCTCGCAGCTGCACGGCTGCAATGTCAGGATGTTCCTGTGCGGCATTTAGAAGCGGAAATTAACTCCAAAGCTGGTGTGGTAAAAGTAGAAAAGCTTAATTTAAGCGTCGGACAAACCGGTACAGTTGGGGTAAACGGCCGCCTTGACGTGGGCACACCCGTGCGCGGGGAAGTTGAGTTGAACGTTAGCGACTTCCCGTTTGAAATGCTCTTACCGGATAAGAAAAAACATTATGTGGAAATGCCTTTGGAAGGTAAAGCCGTTCTGGCTTTTAAAGGAAACAGCATACAAGAATGGGTAGATAGCCTGGTTGGTCAGTTTGCTTTTCAGTCAACACGTGGGCGTATTGTTGGGCTAAGCTTCACCAATCTGGAAAAAATGTTTAACTTCTTCATTAAAAACAAAGAAGAAGAGGAGCGTCGCCCGGTTCGACAGTTTTATGTAGCTGCCACAGTGGAAAAAGGCATTGTTGAAACAACGCGTCTTCTTTTAAATGTGGGGCGTACCAAGGTTGAAGGGGTTGGTAAGGTTGATTTGGGTAAATGGGCTATTAACTATCGCCTTAGTCCGCGCGTAAAGAAAATTGAAACCACCATCGTGCCGATTCTCATTAAGGGAAGTTTATCAGACCCAAGCATCACACCAGATGTGAAGTCACCCCAAGGTGTGGGGGCAGCGGCTGGCGCGGCCATTGGCGGCCCTGTTGGCGCTGCCGCCGGAGCAGCCATCGGCGGTGTGGTGGAAGGTATCCTGGGTGAAAAACTGCCGGAAGCGCCTCCGGTAGTGGAAGAAGACCCCGTCAAAGAGAAAAAAACGCCAGGGTTACCGTTTAATTTGATGGACCGTGAAACTTTAGATGAAAATGTTTTAGAATTTCTTGAAAGTGGTGAATAAATAGTGTACAACCATCAAAATCTGGTCAAATTCGGGGAGTAGCGCAGTCTGGTAGCGCACTTGGTTTGGGACCAAGGGGTCGTAGGTTCAAATCCTATCTCCCCGACCAGTTAAACCCTCAGCAAAATTTATTTTAAAAGGAAGCCCCATGGGGGCTGGTTTTATCTATAATAGCATCGCAAAAGAAATTTTGACTTTGGAATGTTGACAAACAAAAAGCCTTCGTTTACCTTCCTAAAGCACCAAAAATGCTGGGGTGTAGCCAAGCGGTAAGGCAACGGTTTTTGGTATCGTGATGCGTAGGTTCGAATCCTACCACCCCAGCCAATTATTTAGTTTCAAGACGTCCAGGAAAATCCGCTTGGGCGTCTTTTTTTACAAATAGTTATCGCCACCATTAAAATAAATTATTTCACTTTATAACAAGCTATCGCTTATTATTTATATTCCCACCGTGTTGGGTAAACAAAGGTAATGGGCTGGAAAAGCACAAATGGCCCATAGAGCATCTAAAAAATAAAAGGAAAAAAGTTTATGAAATCAAAAAAATCATTTGTGATTTCAGCGCTACTTGGGGTGCTAGCTGTTACAGCCGTACCAGCTATATGTATAGCGAACCCAACAGTGCCGAAGGACGGGGTAAGGTCAAACCAATTCTGGTGGCCTGAACAGTTAGATTTAACACCCTTGCGTGCCCACAGCGTTGAATCCAACCCTTATAGCGAGTCTTTCAACTACGCTGAAGAATTTAAAAAGCTTGACCTTGCGGCAGCTAAAAAAGATATCAATAAAATTTTAACTACGTCTCAGGATTGGTGGCCGGCTGATTTTGGTAATTACGGTCCGTTTTTTATCCGTATGGCGTGGCATAGTGCCGGTACATACCGTACGTTGGATGGTCGCGGTGGTGCAGAAGGCGGTCAACAGCGTTTTGACCCGCTCAACAGCTGGCCAGATAATGGCAATTTAGACAAAGCCCGCCGTCTGTTGTGGCCTGTAAAGCAAAAATATGGCGAAGCGCTTTCATGGGCGGACTTAATGATTTTGGCCGGGAATGTTGCCCTTGAAAACATGGGCTTTGAAACATACGGCTTTGCTGGCGGCCGCACCGATGATTGGGAGCCGGATTTAGTATACTGGGGGCCTGAAGTTGAGATGCTGGCTAGTGACCGCCATGAGGAAGGTGGTGAGCTGAAGCGTCCATTGGGTGCCACCCATATGGGCTTGATATATGTGAACCCGGAAGGACCAATGGGTAAACCTGACCCTGTAGCCTCGGCTAAGAACATCCGTACAGCCTTTGGCCGTATGGCGATGAATGATGAAGAAACGGTCGCTCTGGTTGCCGGCGGTCATACCTTCGGTAAAATGCACGGTGCCCATAAGCCTGATGAGTGCTTAGATGCTGAACCTGGTGCTGCGCCAATTGAGGAACAGGGCTTCGGCTGGAAAAACAAGTGTGGTAAAGGCCACTCTGAAGACACAGTGACCAGTGGTTTGGAAGGAGCCTGGACACAAGCACCAACCCAGTGGACAACTTTGTACCTGGAAAACCTTTTGAATAACGAATGGGAGCAAACCCGCAGCCCAGCGGGTGCCATCCAATGGGTTCCAAAAAACAAAGATCTGCATGAATCCGTACCAGACGCGCATGTGGAAGGCAAATACAACCCGCCGGTTATGACCACAGCAGATTTAGCGTTGAAGTTTGATCCAGAATATAAAAAGATTGCTGAACGCTTCTTAGCTAACCCGGATGAGTATCAAAAAGCGTTTGCCAAAGCATGGTTTAAACTGACTCATCGTGATATGGGGCCGGTTAATCGTTACTTGGGTAGTGAGGTCCCAAACGAAGAACTGATTTGGCAAGACCCGGTACCGGCACCGGACTATGGTTTAATCAGCCAGGGTGATGCTGATGCGCTGAAGGAAAAAATTCTGGAAACCGGCTTGAGCGTGCCTGAGTTGGTGCGTACAGCCTGGGCAGCGGCATCCAGCTTCCGCGCTTCTGACATGCGCGGTGGGGCCAACGGTGCCCGCCTCGCTCTTGAACCGCAAAAAAGCTGGGAAGTAAACAACCCGGAGGAAGCTGCCAGGGTGATTGCGGAGCTGGAAGCTATTCGGGATGAGTTTAACAGCTCATTGCTTAGGTTCGGTCGTACTAAAGTCTCTCTGGCCGATATGATTGTGCTTGGCGGTGCTGCCGCGATTGAAAAGGCTGCTGCTGACGCGGGTGTAAAAGTTCGTGTACCGTTTGAACCCGGTCGTGGTGACGCGACCCAAGCCCAAACAGATGTAGAGTCTTTTGTTGATCTCAAGCCAAAAGCAGACGCTTTCCGTAACTACTTCAATGAAGAAGAAAGCTATATGTCCCCAACAGAAATGATGGTGGATAAAGCCGACCAACTGGACTTGACCGTTCCGGAAATGACCGTACTGGTTGGTGGCATGCGCGCCCTTGATGCCAACTATGACGGTGCAAGCCATGGTGTGTTCACCAACCGCCCCGGTACATTGAGCAATGACTTCTTCGTCAACTTGCTGGACATGTCCACCAAGTGGCAAAAAGCTGAAGAGGAAGGCTTGTATGAAGGTCTGGACCGTGAAACTGGTGAGGTGAAATACACCGCTACCCCAGTGGACCTGATCTTTGGTTCCAACTCGGAACTACGCGCTATTGCGGAAGTCTATGCTTTTGATAACGCGCAGGAGAAGTTTGTAAAAGACTTCGTCAAAGCATGGACAAAAGTGATGCAGCTGGATCGGTTTGATCTGAAGCACAGCATCTAATGCGTCCCCCAAAAAAGCCCCGGCAAAAATCGGCTGGGGCTTTTTTAAAGTTAATAATGCCGCGCAACAACAGTTGGCACGTGAGAAAACCGCTTTTGCCACTCAAATTGCTATTCTTTTCTGGCGGTTGGGCGAGGGCGGTAAACATTAAGCTCCTAGCACAGGCATACGCCTTAAACCGCTCACCACACCATTCTCAATAAAATACACTTCCGGAAATTCATTTAATAAAGGCAGTAAGCCATCATCCACTTTTAATACATCATACATATTATATATAACATCAGATAAACAAGCACACAGCTGCTGAGCTATGTGGTCACAATGAGCTGCAACAAAAATATTTTTATTTTCAAAATCAAATGTTTGTTTTATCTTCTTAAAGTTGCCTATCGATCGTTCGCATATGTCTTTGTCTTGTATAATCAACAGTGCCGTTCTCATCATTAAATTACCCTGTGTGTATAAAATCGCTTTAATTAACCTTGGGGCGAGAATGGTTAAAGTCTTTACTAAAAATTAACCGCAAGGCAGGGCATGGCACATATGCAATGCTATTTTATATAAGCCGTGCATATGTGAAAGATGAAATACGCATATGTGGGGGAAAAGATGAATAACAACATTGAACAAAGCATCCAAAATTTAGATTTAACATCCGTATTGGATCGCGCGCAAGCTAAACTGGGTTTAGATGGTGAAATGGCAAAGAGGGCGGAAGAGCTGTACAAGCAGTACCTTATTTTGCGGGCCCGTTACCCGGAAGAGCCGCTAGCACCGCCCAAACTGGCTGATGAAATTTGGCATTATCACATTACCGATACCCAAAAATATCAACAAGATTGTGAACAGTTATTTGGTGAGTTTGTGCACCATATGCCGGCCACAGGCGATGACAAGGCCCAAATGGAAAAGCTGTTTGGCAAAACATGTGAGCTTTACAAAAAAGAGTTCGGTATTGATTTGCAAACTGAAGGCTTTGCCTCAGCTGATTGTTCAACCTGTCGCTGTACTTAAAGCTTTTTAGCAAAAAGCTCGATACGCTTTAAATACGCTTGAGGAGCAGAAGCCCCGGCCAACAATCCGGGGTTTTCCTCTTGCTCGTAAATATGTACCTTTTGTACATCAAACCCGCTTTTCTCGGCCAGAGAAGTAAGGGACATTTCATTGTGCTCCTGGATAAAAGGCACAAACTCTGTTTGGCTTCCCGCCCGGGTATTAAGATATAAAACCCCGCCTTTTTCTAACACACGGTACAGTTCATTCATCATCTTTTGCGCGTCAGATTCGGCATGCAAACCAGTTGGCAAGTACTGCAAGACCGAGAAACAATGAACAAAGTTGAATGAGTCATCAGGGTAAGGCAGTTCCCGCGCATCACCTAATTGAACCGTCCCAGCCGTAAAGTGCCCGCTTTTTTCTAACTTTTTTGCCCGTGCGATGGATTGCTCAGCCCCATCAACCCCGGCCAGTTTACTTATATTCGCAATATTTTGATTTAAATAAGCCAAGTGACGGCCGTTGCCGCAGCCTACATCCAGAATTTTTAACGGGTGTTGGGTACCAAGAGTACTGTAAACAGAGCCAAGAACGTCTTGTAATTTTTTGCGCAGGGCGGGTTTTAAAGATGTGCCTATACGTTCAAAGTATAGTTTGCCAATTGGGCCGTTGAATGAATGGATATTGGCCTCGGTAATAGATTCCGCCAGTTGACGCAGCATACTGGTATTCATTTCTTCCCCCTCGGCAAGGGCGATAACGCCATGGGTCAAAACCTTCAGCAAGTCCTCGCTTTCAAACTGGTCTAAAAAGTACAGGCTTTGCAAAAGCATTTGGCGGCGCGGGGTAATATCAGCTGATTCAAACGTTATACGACGGATGTGCTCCCAAAAAATTAAAGGCGCAAAATAAGACTTGCGCAGGTTTGGCACAGAGTAGGGGTAATTCAGCAGGGCCTCTTCAAAAGTCTGTAGAAATTTTTGCATAATCTGCACTTGTTGGCGGCTGGGCAGCGACAAAACCTTCCCATGGTGCAGGCTGCCGCCCGCAAACAACCACGCCGGGCTGATGTTGGCCGCTTGGGCCAAGGCAATAATATTATTCATCGGTGGGCTGGATTTGCCCTTTAAATAGCGAAATATCTGGGTTTCAGAAATACCGGCCAACTCCGCGAGCTTACGCTTACCGCCCACTTGTGTGGCGCAGTATTCCAGGCGGTCTTTAAAAGATGTATGGAGCTGTTCCAGTTTTTTGTTATCCCTACCTTTCCCTGTCCTTATTTATGGGGGCCGACACGAATAACAGCCAAAAAAAACGGTTGTTTACACGGTATAAAAGTAGTATTTTGGGCCCATCACATACCTTTCTTCCCTTTTTTAAGGAGACCTCTATGAAGCGTGAAACTTTGGACGGTACGTTTGAGCTTGCCCCTATGGGCGGTAGCCCTCAGTTGGCGTGGTGCTTTCGTGAGGCCAAGACAAACCGCCTTTTCCGTGTCAGCTCTAAAGATAAGTTCCGGATTTTTTCAGAAACAGGCGATGTCTTGTACAGCGGCACAGGTGAGCGGAATTATCTTTCCCACCATACGACTATCTTAAACAACCGTGATATTGGGCAACTCGTTCCGTGGCCCGAAGGGTGCCGAAGTCAAGGCCTGCTTTTTATTCATGGTTTGCCTAAAAATGTGTCAATTAACGGCTGGCTAAGGGCAATTGATGCGGGACTTAAGGTCCAGTTGGAGCCTATACCGGCGTTAATGGATGAGGACGAAGAGTGCGTCTCCGGCCTTTTGGAGCCTTTTTTTGAAACCGGTACCGAAGGTATTGTCTGGTCGGTGTATGACCCGCGTCAACTGGGCGGCTCTTATGAAGGGTTACATCCTCTGCAAGATGGCGATGAGCTGACCATTTACAGCGAGGATGGCTCCCAAATACTGTGGCAGGGCACAATTCAGCTGGAATATAAAGAGTACCCCTACGAAATTCAGGGTATTCAGGCCAACGTTGACCATAAAGTTTGGGCCAAAATGTTTTTTGATGAGTTGCCAGCCATTTTGAAAAAGCGCAAACCAATCAAAACTGAATCTTAATTTCGACCGCCCCGTGTATGCGGGGCTTTTTTATATTTTATATATTGCGTACAATATGCTAAGTTATGTTCCATTCTCACCTTCCTTTTTTCTCCCAGCCCTGGAGGTTTTCGTGGATAAAACCATCAATTTCTATAATCAAAACGCTAACGACTATACGGCTGAAACCGTTAATCTGGATATGGCCGTTCTGTACAAATACTTTGTCCCTTACGTCAAAAACCGCGGTTTTGTGGTGGATCTCGGCTGCGGCTCCGGCCGCGACGGGGAATACTTTTCCCAGCGTGGGTTTGAGGTTCTGCTGGTAGACGGTGCACGCAAAATCCTGGAACAAAGCATCGCCCGCACCGGTCTGCCGGGCCAACATGCGACGTTCGCCGAATTTACGGCCCCCAAACCGGCCGATGGCATTTGGGCCAACGCCAGCTTGCTGCATGTGCCGCAGAAGGAGTTGCCGCGTGTTATTCAACATCTGGCTGAACAGTTGGCAAAAGACGGCGTTATTTTTGCCTCGTTCAAAGACCTGGATGCCCCGTTTACCGACCCGAAAACTGGTCGCTACTACAATGCGCCCACCAAGCAACAGCTGTTGGATATGCTGCATAAGTCTGGTTTGTCGCTAGAGCAATACGCCCATGTACCCGACACAACCCGCCCCAATGTGATGTGGCATATTATTGTTGGCCGCAAATCTTAAAATCGATAGCCCGCACAAGCGGGCTTTTTTTGTGAAATTTGGGGAGGAAGGAAAATCCTTCGGCGTTTTACCTCAAAAATATGTCTCCAGCATATTTTTTTGCCGTTGCGAAATTTTATTTCGCGACGGCAACGGTAAAACGTGGTCGGAGCGGCAGGATTTGAACCTGCGACCCCCACGCCCCCAGCATGGTGCGCTACCAGACTGCGCTACGCCCCGACATGTCCTTGTGTATAGCAAAAGAATACGGATACAGGCAAATAAAAAATAAGCCTCAACACACTGGGCAGGGCAGGGGAATATGCTATACTCCCCCATAAATAAAAATAAAACCACAGGCCTTATGCCCAACCGTATTGATACATTCCTGCGCGCCGTTCCACCTTGTACCTCTGCCTGGTTAAAGTCGTTTTATACCTTTCGGCTGGAAGTGGGGCGCGGCCTGTACGCGCTTGTGTTTTTCCTCAGCCTGACTTTGTCCTATCTGCCGTACGCGTACGGTATGGTGGACAATGTCTTAACCGACAGAGAACGCTGGATATTCATCATTGTAACGGGTGCGGTAACACTAGGGGTATTTATGCCAATTGCCGCCGCGCGGGCTAAAAGTCTGGGCCTGAATAAACGTATAGGGGGTGGGCTTTTAACCCTGGCGTTTCTCTCCTTTCCATTTGTTTTGTTATTGCCGGAAAATATTGGTGAACATGCGGCCACGTCATGGTTGGTACTGGTGCAGCTGCTGCTCATTCCGCTTGTGGTGTTACCAATGCTGATATCTCCGTATAAAGATTTTCAGGGTCAAGAAGGGCGGGTACCGTTCATTATTATATGGGGCACATTTATAGCAACCCTATACCTTTTGGCCGCGGTCGTTTTTTCTGTTTCTACCAGCCTGCAGGCACAGCTTAACTTTATGCTGTTTAAAATGCTGTTACCGCTGTTGCTTATGGCTTCTATGGTGCGCCGTTTACATGACATGGGGCTGAAGGGGTGGTGGGCGCTGACGTTTTACCAATTTCTAATTTTTGATAAGCTGTTTATCGCCTCCGGCTTTGCGGAGATGCCCCCATGGCTGGTCAATGCCCAACATATTTCATGGTATGTGGCTTTGGGAGTGGTTATTATATTAGCGGTTGCTCCCGGCACTGCCGTTCAAAACAAGTTGATACAAAAAGGAAAATAAAAATGAGCGAGTTTTGTCTTATCTACACCACCTTGCCCAACCAGCAGGCGGCGAAAACTTTGGGTGAAGATATCATCCAAAAGCGTTTGGCAGCCTGCGCTAATATTTTCCCGTCTATGTACTCCATTTACGAATGGGATAGCGAATACGCCGATGAAGCTGAAACCATGATGATTTTAAAAACCCGTCGCGCCTTGGTACCGCAGTTAAAAGAAGAGGTAGAGCGCCTGCATCCTTACGATACACCGGCTGTTCTAGTCATTCCTATTGAAGACGGTAGCCAGGGATACCTGGACTGGGTCCGTCAGCAAACAAGCTGAAATAAGTTCCAGCTTTAAAAAATCACTTGAAATCAGTATAAATTTGCGTAATATTAGCACTCAGATTTTTTGAGTGCTAATTTTTATGGGCATCTCAAAGGGTTATAAACAAAACAAATTGATAGAAGTTTGAAGGAGTTATAAAAATGGCAAAAGGTACTATTCGTCCGTTGCATGACCGTGTCATCGTGCGCCGTCTGGCGGAAGAGGAAAAAACAGCCGGCGGCATCATTATTCCCGATACGGCCAAAGAAAAGCCAACCGAAGGCGAAGTGATCGCCGTTGGTAATGGTGCTATTTTGTCAGACGGTAAAACCCGTCCGATGGCTGTTAAAAAAGGCGATAAAGTCCTTTTTGGTAAGTGGGCCGCAACAGAAGTAAAAGTTGGCGGTGAAGAGCTGTTGGTCATGAAAGAAGATGACATTATCGCCGTTGTTGGCGCGTAATCATCCATGTATAAATTATTGAATAAGGAGAGATAAAAAAATGAGCGCAAAAGACATTCGTTTTAGCGAAGACGCCCGCAAAAAAATGCTTACCGGCGTCAACACGCTGGCTGATGCCGTTAAGGCCACGTTGGGCCCCAAAGGCCGTAACGTCATTCTGGACAAATCTTTCGGCGCGCCACGCGTAACCAAAGATGGTGTATCCGTGGCCAAAGAAATTTCTTTGAAAGACAAGTTTGAAAACATGGGCGCGCAGCTGGTGCGTGAAGTGGCTTCCAAAACCGCAGACGCTGCCGGTGACGGTACTACCACCGCCACTGTTCTGGCCCAAAGCATTTTCCGTGAGGGCACCAAAGCTGTTGCCGCGGGCATGAACCCTATGGACTTGAAGCGTGGTATTGACCTGGCGGTTGAAGCGGCGACGGCTGAGCTGAAAAAGCAAACCAAGCCTGTTAACGGTAAAGGTGATATCGCTCAAGTGGCAACCATTTCAGCCAATGGTGACCGTGAAATCGGTGAGATTATTGCCGAAGCCATGGAAACTGTAGGTAAAGAAGGTGTTATCACCGTTGAGGAAGCCAAGGGGATTGAAACCGAACTGGATGCTGTTAAAGGTATGCAGTTTGACCGTGGCTACATGAGCCCATACTTTGCCACCAACATGGAAAAAATGGTGGCGGAAATGGAAAACCCTTACATTTTCCTGACCGACAAAAAAATCTCCAACATGCAGCAAATTTTGCCAGTGTTGGAAGGTGTGGCCCAGTCCAGCCGTGAACTATTGATTATCGCTGAAGATGTGGAAGGTGAAGCTTTGGCGACTTTGGTGGTGAACAAACTGCGCGGCGGTTTGAAAGTAGCTGCTGTGAAAGCCCCAGGCTTTGGTGACCGTCGTAAAGCCATGCTGGAAGACATCGCTATCCTGACCGGCGCGACCGTGGTGTCTGAAGAATTGGGCATCAAGCTGGAAAGCGCGTCCATGGATATGCTGGGTACAGCCAAGTCTGTAACCATCACCAAAGACAACACCACTGTTGTGGATGGTGCTGGCGACAAAAAAGCTGTGGAAGCCCGTTGCGATGAAATTCGCAGCCAGATTGCGGAAACATCTTCCGACTATGACCGCGAAAAACTGCAGGAACGCCTGGCCAAGCTGGCTGGCGGTGTCGCCGTGATTAAAGTCGGCGGTGCGACCGAGGTAGAAGTAAAAGAGAAAAAAGACCGCATTGACGATGCTCTGGCCGCAACCCGCGCCGCTGTTGAAGAAGGTGTGGTCGCCGGTGGTGGTGTGGCTCTGCTGCGTTCCATCAGCGTACTGGAAGGCTTGAACACAGCCAACCACGACCAGCAAGTTGGTGTGGACATCATCAAGCGCGCCCTGGAAGAGCCCGTGCGTCAAATCGCCAGCAATGCCGGTTTGGATGGTGCGGTGATCGCCGGTAAGGTGAAAGAAACCAAGTCCAAAACTGAAGGCTTTAATGCCGCGACCGGTGAGTTCGTCGACATGCTGAAAGCCGGTATTATTGACCCGACCAAAGTTGTGCGTACAGCCCTGCAGGACGCCTCCAGCGTTTCCGGGTTGATGATTACAACCGAGGTGATGGTGACAGACATCCCTGAGGAAAAGTCTGACCAGCCTGCCATGCCTGCCGGCATGGGCGGCATGGGTGGTATGGGCGGCATGATGTAAGCCGACCAACGCTCAGGCAAGCTTAACCGGCCCTGCGGGGCCGGTTTTTTATGCACTGCACACATCCCGTTTGCATTTACGCCGACAATCCCGCAGAATGTTAAAAGGGTTAGGAGAGAAACTCACCATATAAAAGGTAAAAAAAGCTATGAGCAACTTGGGGAGCGTATTTACAGGCAGCATATCCGACCGCTGCGCCACTTTATCCGCCAAAGGGTATGTTGACAAAAAAGCTATTGAACGCTGGGGTGTGGACTTAGCCACTTTGCGTAAAATGGGCGACGCGTTCCATTCCGGTTGGTTGCACAATGTGCTCAGCCGTATTACCCCGCTCACCATGCGCCGCCGGGAAGATTACCTGGCCATGACCGATATTTTTATTGAAAGTGCCGAGGATGCTGAGCGCCTGCTGGATCGTTTTGAGTCCGATTTGGAATTGTTCTGCAGTCAGGCCAATATTACCATTACCGAACACATGACCGCCCAAAGTGTAAGCACAGAATTGGAAACCCACGTTGATTTATTTGAGGAAATCAACAGCGTACTGCACAACAAATTTGGCATTGAAATGCGCGACCCTATTTTGAACCTGGCGGTGAGCCCAATTCTTTCTGAAACCAACCCGTTTGTGAAAGACTTCATTGATGAGAAGTTTGAGCGCGCCTAAAAAATTTAAATATTAAATTAAAAGCCCCTTTCGGGGCTTTTTTTATAAGGTAATAAGGCCAATTTCATTAATAAGGTCGCTTGGCCACGGTCACCAGAATAGTGTTCTTACCAGCCTCGCCAGGCACTTGTTCTATAATAACCCCACTGCGCAATTGGCGGGAAAGGATGTTCTGCAGAATTTTTAGCCGCTCCACTTGCAGGTTTTTGTCTCCACTTGGCAGCTTAACCTGAAAGTAACGGGTGCGGCTGCTGCGGGCATCTTTAATCACATTGCGCAAAGGTTGAATGTCTTCTTGCGCCACCCAGTGGTTAGTGTCTTTATACTTTAACGTATATTCATTGGCCGCTTGCGCCAAAACTGGAACCGCCAGCATAAAAAAGCCAATAATTAAGGTTTTGTATAAACTGTTCATACTATCCAGTATAGCCGGGCAGGGTATCCACCGTAAAGGTTTCACCGGCCACCGCCTTCAACAGCGGGATGTTATAGTCCACATCAGTGTGGCGTAAAAGTTCGTTAATAAACTGGAATTGCAGGTCACGGCTGATTTGTTCATTAAAGCTGTCTTTGGCCGCCGCTAAGTATTTGGGCCCCACTTCCACTTTATGCAGGGCATCCACTTCCACCACATACATGTTCCGGTTATGCACAATCACTTTGGAGTACACATCGCCCACTTCGGTTTTAAACAGCTCTTTTACGTTCTGTTGAGTCAAGAAGGCAGGGGCGTTCTCCATAATGCGGTTCACGTGCGGGGCTTCTTTAATATCTTTACTTAAATTCACCGCCTGCAATCCTTTGGTAAGGGACTTTTGTTGCGCGGCGGCTTCTTTCAGCGTTTTGGCCACCTGCTGGGCGGCAACAAACTTTTCAATCAACTCCACATGCTCTTTCACCAAGTCTTTAGCTTCAGCAAATGTCATAGGCTGGGACGGCATAACATCCCGCACCCGCACATAGGCCCGGCGTCCGTCGTCCAAATCAATCGCCGTGCTGACCTCGCCCTCTTCCATAACAAAGGCGTCCGTGCTCAGGGCAGGGGGCAGGTCATTGTTATCCTGTGTTACTTTTTTATAGCTTTCATATTTCAGGTCCAGCGCGTCGGCAATGGCTTCAATGCCTTCACCGCCGGCCAGGCGGTCTTCCACATTGATGTTGAGCTCATAGTATTCGTCTTCGGTGTAATTGCGCTCAATATCGGTGACTTCAATCAAGTGCCAGCCAAAGGGAGATTCGACCGGGCGACTCAATTCATTCTCAGCCAGAACAAAGGCCACATTTTCAAACGCGCCGACCATTTCACCGGGGCTGATAACACCTAGATCACCGCCTTTTTTGGCGCTTTCTTCATCCAGACTTTCTTCTTGGGCCATGTCCTCAAACGTGGTTTTGCCGCTGGTAATCAGCTCATAAATTTTTTGCGCTTCTTTTTCGCTATCCACCAGAATATGACGGGCGCGACGCTTTTCACGCGTTGGCAGGTACATCACTTCTACAGTGCGGGTTTCAGGTGTGTTGTACTGGTTTTGGTTTTGTTCAAAATACTCCTGCAGGCGCTCTTCACTTATTTCGTTGTTCAAAGTGATGTCATCCGGCGTCACTGCCACATAAGAAATATCAATATTGGCGCGCTCATACTCCACCAGGGTACGCAAAATTGGGGTGAATTCAAACGAGCCGGAAAATACACCTTCCAATGACCCTTGCAGCAGGTTATCCGCCACCTCTTTTTCATACCCTTCGGTGGTCATGCCCATGTTGCTGACCAGTTGCTTGTAGCGGTTAAAGTTGAACTCACCCAGCTGGTCTTCAAAGGCGGGGTTGTTACGAATCATCTCGCGCAGCATTTCTGGCGACACGCGCAGCTCCAAATCCCGCGCGGCGGAAAGCAGCAGGGAATCCCGCACCAGATTAGAAATAAGCTGCTGGGTAACCCCGGCGGCTTTTAATAACTCGGCGGAGGCAATCTGACCGGTGCGGCTTTCAATTTCACGTTTTCTAAGGTTGAGGTCACGGCTGAACTCCTGGGCGGAAATTTCCACATCGCCCACCTCAATCACATTGCCGGTCTGGCCTTGCACAATATAGTCGTTAATACCCCATGTCACAAAAGACAGGGCCAGCACCCATAAAAACACTTTTACAACTATACTGTTATTGTTTTCACGAAATTTCTTCAGCATTGGTTCAACCGCTCTTGTTTGTTTTTAAAGCTCATGCCACAATCTTTTACCGTAAAAATGGGCACGGTGATTATACCCAAATGTGCCCCAATTGATAAAAATGAAGTGATGGTTTGATTAAAAAATGAGCAGAATTGTCGCCGCAAACTGGAAGATGAACGGCACACGCGCCGATTGGCGCACGTGGGCCCGCAAAGCACAGGAAAACGCCCAAGGGTTAAACAATGTTACCCCGGTCTTATGCGTCCCCGCACCGGCACTGGCTGATGTGGTTGACCACATTGGCCCACAGGTAAAGCTGGGCGGGCAGGATGTGCACCCGGCCAAAGAGGGGGCCCACACCGGTTACATTAGCGCTGGTATGCTGAAAGAGTTTCAATGCAACTACTGCATCATCGGCCATTCTGAACGCCGCCACTATGAAAGCTTGATTGAAACCAACGCCGCCATTGCCAACAAAGCCCAGGCCTTAATCGATGATGATATTGTGCCCATATTGTGTGTGGGTGAAAGTTTAAGCTTACGTGAAGCCGGGCAGGCGGCCCAAGCTGTGTATGACCAGTTGGAGGAATGCCTGCATAAAGTATTGGTAGATGACCCGGCGGAATTGGTCATTGCTTATGAGCCGGTATGGGCCATTAGCGCGGCCGGCAGCGGCCGTACCCCCACCACGGACGAAATTGATGAAATCTTCCAAACCATCCGAACCTTATTGATGGGGAAATACGGTGATATGGGCAAAGATATCAAAATTTTGTACGGTGGCTCGGTCAAGCCGGAAAATATCCATTCAATACTGGACATTCATGGCGTAGGTGGTGTATTAGTTGGGGCAGCCAGCCTGAAAACCGAGGTTTTTGCGGAGTTGATGCGCCTCGCGGACAGGTAACAGGCAGACAAATAAATTTAAGGTAGATACACAATGGTTGAAACGTTGCTTATGCTGTTTAATGTGGTGGTGGCTTTGGTGTTGGTCATCGTTATTTTGCTCCAGCGTTCTGACGGCGGCCTTGGCGGCGCTTTCGGCGGCGGCAGCTCCGCGGTGGCTGGTGGTAACAGTGCCCAGCGCGGTATTCAAAAAACTACCTCCATTCTGGCAACCTTGTTTATGGTATCGGCCCTGGCTTTGGTGTACCTGTCCACCGGGCAGGGCAAAAGCACCAGTGTTCTGGAAGAGCAAACACCAAAAGCGCAGCAAAGCGCCCCGGCTGTACCTGTGGTACCTGCACCGGTTGAGGGTTCTGGCACGCAAAGTGAGTAAGCTTAACGTATTTTTACCGCTCCATAAGGGGCGGTTATTTTTTATCCTCCTCAACCAAAAAGCATGGTTTATGTCTGGGCGTTAAAGGGAAAACCAAAGTTTTTCACCCTTAAAAGCCCTTGCCCTTAACGTCATGCCTGCGAAGGCAGGCATCCACGATAAAGGCGTGCAGAAATCTTGACAGGATTTTATTTGCACCGGGCAGTGACAACGGGTTTAAATGAACGGGATAAAAATTCGCCTTGTTCGGCACGTGGTATAAACGCTAAACTATAAATAAAACAGCTCATGAAAAAGAAAACCAGTAAACAAACCAATTATATTTTTATCACC
>MDTD01126951.1_pt1 | contig 21004 bp, 21 predicted proteins | sample 811221 | NCBI WGS metagenome assembly MDTD01 (sample SAMN05326646, study PRJNA326480) | marine metagenome | isolation source: seawater | place: Pacific Ocean: South West | collected 2011
GGGAAACTCACCTCAAAACAAGTTCTTCCTATAGAGCCGTGGTAGACCACCACGTTGATAGGCTGGGTGTGGAAGCGCAGTGATGCGTGCAGCTGACCAGTACTAATAGCTCAATTGGCTTGATTTATGCACTGAAAAAAATTTTTAAAGATTTTGATAATTTGTTAACTTGTTATTTTCTTTTATTTATCGTTAAATATAATAATTAAATTGCTATTAATGTTATAAATTGAAATATTCTTTTAAAACAACTTAAAATGTCTTACCTCAACAAAAAAAAATTTTTTAACAAATACGGTTACTTAATTCTAAGAAATTTTTTTGATAAAAAATTAATTGAAGATTGTTATAGATCAATATCTAGTGAAGAAAAGAGTATTATAAAATTAATTAAAAAAGGCGCACTTTCCGGAGAAAATTATGCTTATGAAAAAAATTCTTTAAAGTATCTTAAGAATGCCAACTTTTATGTAAAAACTCTAAATAAGCTTATTAAAAAAAAATTATTTTGTATAGTAGATGAGATCTCAAAAAAAAATTATTATCTCAATTTTGTAGAGTTACATAAAAAAAAATCTGGTGGAAGCAGGACACCCCCTCATCAGGACAGATTTTTTTTCTGTTTAAAAACTGGTCATGCATTAACAGCATATTTAGCTTTAAATAAGCAAAATACAAAAAATGGTATTTTAAATTATATTAGCGGGTCTCACAAAAAAAATTTTAAACATGTAAGGTCAGATGAAATAGGTTTTTCAGCCCGGATTGATGAAAAAGAATTTGATAAAAATAAAAAAAAAATTGTTAGAACATACCTGAACCCTGGAGATTTAATGATACACGATTACAATTTAGTACATTTTGCCGATCAGAATAAATCTAAAAAAGCAAGGGTTAATCTGGCATTTAGATTTATGTCACAAGACTTTAAGCTAGATAAGAAAAAAATCAATAGATGGAAAAAAGTGTTTAAATCTTCAAAAAGAAATTAAAATAAAAACTTTCTAATTATGAAGTTTAATTATCCTCAAAAAATGATTTTAACTGCTGGCCCTTCAATTACAGCGTTGGAAAAAAAATATGTAAATGATGCTGTTGCAAACGGATGGAATGGAAATTGGAATAATTACTTATCGAAATTAGAAAGAGAATTTAAAAAATTTTTTAAAAGTAAATTTGCGATTCCAACATCAAGCTGTACTGGAGGAATGCACTTAATATTGAAAGCGCTTGGTGTAAAAAAAGGAGACGAAGTTATAGTTCCTGATATAACTTGGGTTGCAACAGCGAGTGTAGTTAAATACGTTGGAGCCAAACCTGTATTTGTGGATATTGATAAAGAAACTTGGACAATGTGCCCAAAATCCCTGAAAAAAAAGATAACAAAAAAAACAAAAGTGATAATGCCAGTGCACACTTATGGACATCCTTGTAAAATGGATGACATAATGAAAATTGCAAAGTCAAAAAAAATTTACGTAGTTGAAGATGCAGCTCCAGCCATAGGTGCAACTTTTAAAAATAAACTGGTAGGAACATTTGGTATTGCTTCAGCTTTCAGTTTTCAGGGAGCTAAGTTAGTTGCAGCGGGAGAAGGTGGTGTAATAATTACTTCAAACAAAAATTTGGCCAAAAAAATTAAACAGTTGGCAGCACATGGAAGAGCATTCAAAAAAAACAAAAGCACTTTTTGGATTGAAAAAATTGGTTACAAATACGCTATGTCAAATATACAAGCCGCGCTATGTTTAGCTCAGCTCAAAAGAATAAAAGAATTAGTCTCTAAAAGAAGAAAAATATTTAAATGGTATCAATCTAACTTGAAAAACTTCAAGAATATTCAATTGAACAAGGAAGTTTACCCTGCAAAATCTATTTACTGGATGACTTCAATTTTTATTAGAAAGTCAAAAAAAAAAAGGATAACTGCAAATTATTTATCAAAAAAATTAAAAGATGAGTTGATAGATACTCGTCCAGTTTTTCCTTCAATAAGCACATACCCAATGTGGAAGACTAAAAACAATTTTTTTTCAAAGGAGTTGTCTAAATATTCTTTAAATTTACCAAGTGGACATAATCTAAAAAGAGAGGAAGTTAAATATATTTGTAACAATATAATAAAAATTCTAAAATGATTTTATGAAAAAAAAAATTTTAATTTTAATTGGTAAACCAATTGGATTAAAAGTTTATGCCTTTTTAAAAAAATACTCTTACTTTGATATTGATCTTTGGTCATGTAATAAAAATTTTATCAAAAAAAAAAATCAAAATTTTTTTAAAAATAAAAAAAAATTTATTAACCATTTAAAAAAAAAAAAATTGAGATACGATTTTTTGATAACAGTTTATTGGCCCTGGTTAATTCCCGAAAATTTGTTTAATAAATTTAAAAATTCAATAAATTTTCATCCTGCATATTTACCTTTCGGAAGGGGGTGGTATCCGCATGTTCATGCAATAATTTTAAATTTTAAATGGGGTGTTACATTACACAAAATTTTACCTGGCATCGACGACGGTGATATTTGGTGTCAAAAAGAAATTAAATATGACCTACTTTCCAATTCAAAAGAATTATATCAAAAGTCTGAATTTGAAATATTCAAATTATTTAAAAAGAATGCTCTAAAAATTATTGAAGGTAAAATTAAAGCAAGAAAACAAAAAGGTAAATCAATTACTTTTTATAAAAGAGATTTACTCAAATATGATAAGCTCTTTCTAAATAAAAAGTATACATTAAAAGATTTGATAAAAATATCGAATGCAAGGTCGTTTGGAACTAATAATTATAATTATTTTTATCTTAAAAATCAAAAATATTCTTTCAACATTGAAATTAAAAAAATTAAGTGATGAACAATTACAAGAAATCTGAAAAACTAGCTAAATCAATAAGAATGAACACTTTAATAATGTGCCATGAAGCAAAAGCAGCACATGTAGCAAGCTCATTATCAATAATTGATATTATTAGTGTATTATACGAAGATATTTTAAAATTAAATCTAGCTTCACTTAAGAAAAAAAATAGAAATCACTTTATATTAAGTAAGGGGCATGCTAGTGCAGCATTATACTCTTTACTTGCGCTAAAAAAATTTTTTCCTAAAAAATTACTTAAAAAATTTGGAAAAAAAAACTCTATTTTAATGCATCATGTGAACCATAAAGTTCCAGGAATTGAACTATCCACTGGATCTTTAGGTCATGGGTTATCTTTCGGTTCCGGTATAGCAATGTATTATAAAAAAAATAAAATAAATAAAAAAGTTTATGTTTTACTAAGTGATGGAGAATTAAATGAAGGTAGTAATTGGGAGTCATTTCTTTTTTGTGGTCATCATAAACTATCAAATTTATGTGCAATAATTGATTACAATAAATTACAAAGTTTAACCTCAATTAAAAATACTCTAATATTGGAGCCTTTGAAGAAAAAATTTTTATCTTTTGGTTGGAAGGTAATTGAAATTGATGGTCATAATCATAATTCAATTTTAAAATCCTTGAAATCAGGGACTAAAAAACCAAAGTTAGTAATAGCAAATACTATAAAAGGCAAAGGGATAAGTTTTATGGAAAACAAAGTTAAATGGCATTACAGCAGTCCTAATAAAAATCAATTGGAACAAGCTATCTTTGAAATAAACAAAAATGAGAAATAGGTTTATAAATCATCTGTGTAAACTTGCATCTAAAAATAAAGATATAGCTTTGGTTGTAGGTGATTTAGGTTACGGCGTTGTCGAAAAATTTCAAAAAATGTTTCCAAACAGATTTTATAATGTAGGTGTAGCTGAACAAAATATGATTAACTTTTCGTGTGGCTTAGCATCTAAAGGCATGCACGTTTTTGTTTATTCAATTGCAAATTTTGCTACTTTTAGATGCCTGGAGCAAATTAGAAATACACTTGATTTTCACAAATTTAATGTAACTATTGTATCAGTTGGAGGCGGTGTAGCATATGGAAGTCTAGGCTATTCTCATCATGCAGTTCAAGATTATGCAATTATGAGAATTAATAACAATTTAAACATACTTGCACCAAGCGATCCTATTGAAACAGAGATGTGTTTAAACTTTTTAATTGATAATCCTGGACCATCCTATTTAAGACTTGGAAAAGCAGGGGAAAAATTACAACATGACAAAATAAAAAAAATATTGCCACTTGAATTATTACCTATTTATAAGTCAAAAAATAAGGTGTCAAATGTAATAATTTCAACAGGAACAGCAATAGACAAAGCAAAAGATCTATTAAAAAAAAAACAATTTAAAAATTATTCATTGTTTACAATGCCAATATGGGGAAAAAAATATAAATCAAAGTTTAAAAAAAAATTATTGAAATTTCGAAATATAGTTACAGTTGAAGATCATCTTCAGGATGGTGGCTTTGGATCTTGGGTAAAAGAGTCTGTAAGACCTGGAAAATGTTTAATTAAAAGCTATTATCTTTCTGAAAAAATAATTGGAATGGTAGGTTCTCAAAAAGAAATGAGCATTTTTAAATCTGATTAGCCTTTTACTCTGTTTTGAATTTTCCACTCCATGTTCTCTAAATCCCATTGATCCGGAATATGATTCACTCCTTTCTTTTTTACCCCATGAGAACAATTTCTGCAGCCAGGTTCAATTAAATGCCTAGTTTTGTGTTGATGACTGTTTCTTAGCTGATTCCATCTAGCTGAATGCCACGCTGACCTAATGGTATTTTCTTCTACATCTGACAGCACTATTTTTCCATTGAAATCTCTTGTAACTTTAGGTTTTGACCCTTTGTATCTTCCAAAAACTAAATTAGCTTCTTCTTGATCAGCTGCAGGACAAGGAAGAATAATACTATTTGCTGATATAGTCATTCTTTGGAAAGGATAAGCACAACTCCAATTCATATTTATTTCCTCATCTTTAAGTCGGTGCTCTCTCCAATCAGAAATTTCACTTGTGGTAACAAGATCTACTCCAGAATCTTTCATTGTTTTTTTATATTCCTCTGGGTTTTTACTGATAGCGGGATATATTGCATTTGTTCTAATTCTTGGAAGTTTATATCCATTTGCATCTCTTTCCTCTGCTAATTTTTTTATGTTAGAAGTTACAACTTCAAAAGCGTTATAATTTTTATCTTTTTTCTTATTTGGAGGAGTTCTAATTTTATTATATTCAGGAGCTAACCCATCTACTGAAAAGCTTATCCAGTTAGGTTGAGCTTCGACTATTTCTTTAATCATATTATCAGTTAAAGATTGACCATGGGTTAAACATGTTACCTCCAAGAAATTTTTTGAGCATGCATATTTCATTGCATCAGTAAAAGTTTTTATATTATTATCTTTATCTCTCACTCTATAAAGAGTTGACTCACCTCTCCAGCTCAATAATATCGAGTAAACTCCAATTTGATCTGCTTCATCAATTATATTTGTAAATTGTTCCCATGGCATCATTCTAGTTGCACCAGTAATTGCATTTTGAAATTTATCAGTGATCGTAAAACACATTGAACAAGCTAAATTACAAGTGCTTACTAATTCAACTATTATTGCAAGAGGGGCATCTCCATGCCTATATTCATTTGCTCTTTCCCACCATTGGGCCCTATATTCTTTGTATCTTTTACGCTTTTCATCCGTATCAAATTGGTAATTATAGAAATCTTGTTCCTCTTTTTCTGTGGAAAAAATAAAATGTGAATTATTTGTTGGGGTAACACTCTCGTTTTTACCTTTCCATTTTTCGAAAAGCTCTTTATCTCTAGGCCTTACTTGAATTTTGTTCATATATTTAGTCTCTTAATATCCTAATTTCTTACTTTATGCATGCTTAAAACTATTGAGTATCTTCCTTCTTGACCATTAGTAGTAGTGATTTTTTTCACCCCGTGCTTAATTTTGTAATCATTACAAATTATGTCGCCTATTTGAACATATTTCTCAATTTGAACGTATTTCTTTTTTATTTCGTAACTAAGTCCTCCATTTGTAAAATCCTTACCTTTTTTGGATGCTATTACAATAAAATTTCTATCGTTATCAGTTGAATTATCAATATGTTTATCCAAATATCCTTTATTCGGATAGTGTAGGATTTTAGGCACATTTATGTATGTGCTCCCTTTATAGGTAAATTTTTCTTTTTTTGTTTTAATTCCATAAATTTGATTTCTAAAAATTATCAACTTTTTAAAAATTTCTCTAAAAGTATTTTCTTTATTCCATGTAAACAAAGTGTGAAGATATTGTCGTCTTCCATGAATTATATATTTGTTTTTTACTACTTTGGTATCAAATCTTGAAAAGTTTTTCTTTTTGTAAAAATATGGACCAGATATTTTTTTTAGATTTCTTTTTTTATTTTTGAATCTCTTTACTTCCTTAATAATATCATTTTTCTCAAACAAATTTCTTATAATCAAAAGTCCGTTAAACTTAATATATTTTTCAAAAACTCTTTTATTTACTTTCTTATGATTTACATCTATTATTTTTATACTATTTTTTTGAAGCATAAATCATATCAAAGGTTAAATTTGTATCTTTTTTAATATTTTTTTTTACTTTTTTATTTAAAAATCTTTTGTAATCTCTTGGTTTTGACTTACCAGCTGGTCTTCTAATTAGCATGTGATTATTTGAGAGCAATTCATTTTTTTTTATATCTTTTGAGAGATATAAACTTTTATTTGCTTTTTTTTTCCATTTTATCTCACTTTCAAAAACTTTTCTTACTGAAGATCCAAATACATATTTTATTTTTTTAACTTTACTGATTAATTTTACAAAATCCTTAAGAGAAAGAGATGACTCTGCATCACTCCAATTTTTGACGTTATTTGGCATAACATGCTTTTCAATTATTTTTACTCCCATTGATGTAGCAACTATACTGGTCATATCATTATCTGTGTGGTCTGATAAACCAATTGGATATTTAAATCTTTTTTGTAAAGTTTTAATTATATTTAAATTAGCATTTTCCTCTTTTGAAGGATAATCGCTGATACAGTGAAGTATAAAAATATTTTTATTTTTTGATTTTTCAATTGTATTAACTGCCTCTATAATTTCAAACATAGTGCTCATTCCAGTTGACAAAATTATAGCTTTTTTAGTATTAGCAGCATATTCTATTAATGGTAAATTTGTTAAATCATCTGAACCAATTTTATATGCAATAGGATTAAATTTTTCCAAGTAATCAATATCTTCAAAATTTGCTGGGGTTGAGAACCAATTTATTTTTATTTTTTTACAAAGTTTAATTATTTCCTCATGATCCCTTTCTGAAAGCTGATTTTTTAAAAAAAATTTATATTGATTTACTTTTCTTTTATTTGGATAAAAAACACTTTTGTTATCAACTAAATTCTTTGCTTTATAAGTCTGTATTTTTACTGCATCTGCTCCAGCCTTCTTTAAATTTAAAATTAGTTTTTTAATAGTATTAATATCTCCGTATTTAGCACCAAGTTCAGCAATCACATATGGGGCATCTTTTTTAGATATGTTTTTAAAAATTTTCATTTTGTGAGGTTTAGTTGTTTGATAAAAAAAATCAATTCTATGTTTTAAGTTCTTTAAATATTTTTTTGAATGTAAAAAATTCTTTACTATTTTATCAACATTATCACTAATTTTTCCTTAATTTATGAAATTAATTTTTTTAATCTTGTAGTTCCAATATTAAAAGCCGCATCTATAATTGACAATTGCGGGACAAACTTTTTACCAAATTGGGTATATTCTGGGTGCTTAAAATTGTTAAACTTATGAACAATATTATTTTCAGTAAATTTTTTTTCATCAATATAGTTTTTTCCACCTAAACCAGACAGATATACACTTCCATTAAATTTTTTTGTCAAATTTATTAAGAATTCATTTTTGTCCCCTTCGACTTTTTCTTCTTTACTTTGTATAAAAATTTGTTTTTTTGAATAACCCAGTTTTTCCAGAAAAATAGACATTGATGGAATTGTATAGTCGATAAGGTAATTGCTTTTTATGGAAATTATTTGTTTAATAATATTAAAAATCTCATCAAAATTTTTTGTTTTTTTATAAATTGTCTCTATAGTTTTGAGATGCTTTCTTTTCCATCTATCATCAGTTATAACTATATCTTTTATATATTTGGATGAAGAGTTTCTTGTCGAGCATGGTATGATTAATTGAACAGTTTTATCTTGATGATTTTTTATGATTGTTCTGGCATGCCATGATGAATTGTTAAATTGCACATCATCTAAAAACATAAATTTGTCAGATTTTAATATTTTATTATATAATCCCAAATACGGTAGAAATTGAGGTTGATGCGATACTAGGACTACTGACATATTATTTCAATATCATGTATTTTTTATTTTTATATAAAACATTAATATAATATAAATTTAAATATTAAACTTAAAAAAGAAAAATTGAAACCAATCCCCTTTTTCTCTCTAAAAATAAATAACGAAGATAAGAAATCTGTTATTAGAGCCTTAAATAAAAATTGGCTTTCTATGGGCTCTCAAACCCTTGTCTTTGAAAAAAAGTTTTCCAGCCTAATAAACACAAATAAAAGAAATTGTGTAGCTACCTCGAGCTGTACTGCAAGCCTTCATATGACATTATTATCCTTAAACTTAAAAAAAGATGATGAAGTTATTCTTCCATCACTTACTTTCGTTGCAGATATTAATACTGTAATTTTCGCTGGTGGCAAACCTGTACTAGCAGATATAAATTCTTTTAGTGATTTAACCATCTCACCAGAAAGTATAGAAAAAAAAATTACAAAAAAAACTAAAGCCGTTATAATTGTTCATTATGCTGGATATGAATGTGATATGAAAAAAATTTTAGATCTTAAAAAGAAATATAAATTTTTTTTAATTGAAGATGCTTGTCACGCTCTAGTTTCAAAATATAAAAAAACTTATTTAGGGCTCTTGGGCGATGTAGGAGTTTTTAGTTTTTATAGCAATAAAAATATGACAACAGGCGAGGGAGGTATGATTGTATCAAAAAATAAAAAATTTTTATATAATATGAGATCAATAAGAAATCATGGAATTTCCAAATCGCTAATCGAGCGAAATAAATCAATTCTATCTTATAATATTATAAAACCAGGATTAAATTACAGAATAGATGATCTAAGATCTTCCCTTGGTATTTCACAAATAAGAAAATTGAAAAGAAATAATCTTAAAAGAATGAAGATAGCAAAAATATACAAAAGTTTCATCATTAGAAAAAGAATTGATGTGGTTATACCTTTTCAAAAAAGGATAGGTTTTGATTATAGTTACCACTTATTTCCAATAATACTTCCACCAAACATTGACAGAGATCATTTTATGAGGTTTTTTAAAAATGATGGAATACAACTAAGTTTTCATTATATTCCAATTCATAAATTTAAAATTTTTAAAAAATACGGAAAAAATTTGAAGTTTACAGATTATATATCTAATAAGTTGGTTTCTTTACCGCTTCATGCAGATTTAGACAAGAAACAACAGGATTATATTTTAAAAACATTATATAAATATTTTAAAAGATTTAAAAAAAATCCTCAAATTTCTCTTTAGCTATATTCAGATTTTCGTATGTTCCAAAATCTAAAGCATCTTCATTCATTAAAAAATAATTTACTTTAAACCCCCTTTTTTTAGCTCGTATTATTAATTGTGGCATATCTACACTCTCATTTGTTTTAATTAATTTTTTTATTTTTCCATTAACCACATAAATACCTACACTTATAAAATAAGTTTTAGTTGGTTTTTCTTTGAAGTTTTTAATCCCTTTTTTATCAATACTAATCACTCCAAATGGTATTTTCACAATATATGGCTTAACTGCTATTGTAATAAAACTTTTATTATAAATGTGATCATCGATTAAAAGCTGGAGATTTAAATTGAAAATTACATCCGAGTTCAAAATTAGCATGTTTTGATCATTACTCTTAATTTTTTTTATACTTCCGGCGGTTCCTAGGGGTTTATTTTCTAGAATATATATAATTTTATTTTTTGATATCTTATTTGATAAATTTTTTTTCAAAATATTTTTAAAATAATCTTTCATGTAAAACAAACTTATATAAATTTTATTAAAATTATATTTTTCAATCTTGTTTATCAATTTCACTAGATAAGGTTCTCTTTTAAAAGGTATTAGTGGTTTTGGGATTTTACTGGTAATCTCTTTTAGTCTTGTTCCCAATCCTCCTGCTAAGATTAAAACATTAATTTTAGAATTATTTTTAGATTTTTTAATATTACTCTCTAAGGGATCTCTAAATGCTAACTCTTTAATTTCCATTTTTTTATTAACTATTGGTATTACATCAATATAACTAAAATTATTAAAGATCTTTTGACAATTAAAATTTTTATAATTATCAAAAAATACATATTTAGGCTTTGGATTAAAAATAGATCTTATTGTATCATTTCTTTTTTTAAAAAAACCCTTTCTTCTTAGATCAGAGTCTGTAAGAGTTCCTTCTAATTTCCCTGCTTTCGTTACTAATAGGCAATTAGCTTGTGAGTTATTTAGTTTTTCAATTGCTTTATCAATTTGTAAATTTGAATTCACCAATAAATTTTTTGAATCAAATACTTTTTTTATATTCATTATAATTTTTATAGTTAAAGCTTTTTAATATGATATGATAATTTTTCAATGAAAAAAAAAATTGCACTGGTTTCTGGCGCTGATGGTTTCATAGGCTCACATTTAGTTGAAAAACTAATTTTGAGAAATTATAAAGTGAAAGCCTTATGTCTTTATAATTCTTTAAATTCTTTTGGTTGGTTAGATGATATTCCTTATAATTTAAAAAAAAAAATAGATATAATTAGTTTAGATTTAAGAGATCCATTTTTTTTAACTGAAAATATTGGTAAGGTAGATTATATTTTTAATTTAGCAGCCTTAATTTCCATACCATTTTCTGTTAAATCTCCTCATTTAGTCTCCCAAAACAATATTGCAATAACACAAAATTTATTAGAATTAGCAAAAAAGAGAAAAATTAAAAAGTTTATCCAAATGTCTACAAGTGAAGTTTATGGTTCGGGAAAAATATTTCCAATGTCAGAAACACATCCACTTAATCCACAATCACCTTATGCTGCCTCCAAAGTTGCAACCGACAGTTTAGCAATGTCTTATTATTATACTTTTGATGTGCCGGTTACAATTGTAAGACCATTTAATACTTTTGGACCAAGACAGTCTCAAAGAGCAGTAATTCCGACAATAATAATTCAAATTTTGCAGGGTAAAAAAGTAATTAACCTTGGTTCACTAAACACCTACAGGGATTTTAATTTCGTTGAAGACACTTGCGATGCAATTATTAAATTAGGAGAAAGTTCAAAAACTTATGGTGAAACTTACAATATTGCATCTAAATATTTTATACAGATTAAACAAATTACAGACTTAATATCACAAATCATGAATAAGAAGGTCAAAGTTAAAACTGTTAAAGAGAGAACAAGAAAAAAAAAATATGAAGTCAATAAATTACTTGGAGATAATTCTAAAATGAAAAAAGTAATAAAATGGTCTCCTAAATTTTCTGGAAAAACTAAATTTAAAGCCGGTCTTGATAAAACAATAAAGTGGTATCAAAAAAAATTACATTTAATAAATAACAAAGACGAGTTATTCTTATAAATTTAATGTTTTTTCTCTCAAAAATAACTCAAAGAATCAAGATTTTTTTTCAAGAGTTTAAAATAAGAATTATAAACAACTTAAAACCATATTTACATAGCTTTACAAATGACGATTCCCTTTATTTTCTTGCTCATCAAATTGTGAATCAAAAAAAGATAATCAATTCACTCTCTATTGGAAAAAACCTAGATGAAGAAATTAAAAAATATAAAAAAAGTGATACTCTCTTTATTTTTGGATGTGGTCCCAGTATTAATGAAATTTCTGAAGATGATTTTAAAAAAATTTCTAAATATGATTCAATCGGGTTTAATTTATTTGCATTAAAAAAATTCAAAACTACATTTTATGCCTGGCAAAGTTACAGTATAAATTGGTTAAATTTTTTAAAAAATAATCAAAAATATTTCAACGAAATGCCACTTTTATTACGTTTCGGATCTCATTCAAATACAAAGGATATGAACTCAAACTTATCGTTTTTGAGAGGACATAATATATATTACATGCATGAATTTCCAATTGTGAGCGCAAGCACTATCAAACCAAGTTTATTAATGGAGTTTTCGAGGGATTTGGGGATTCTTGAATTTAATAGAATATCGAATTTAATTCCAAAATTTAAAACTTCTATAGGTATATTTATGCCATTTGCTTATCAAATGGGTTATAAAAAAATAGTGCTATGTGGAATTGATTTAAAAGAGACCAGTAGTCATTTTTATGATACGTCTGAATACAAAAATGAGCTTTCAAAATATCAATATAATAAAGTTAATTATCAAAACACTGAAAAGTATTTCACGGACAGAAACTTTTCCAAGTATATCACTGAAGATTATGTTTATTCTATGAGAGATCATTTTAAGAGAGAAAACAATGTCGAAACCTTTGTATTTTCAAAATCATCTATACTTTATCCAAATATTCCTTTATACAAATTTGATTAATATCAATGTGTGGACTTACTGGCTTTATTTCCTTAAGAGATATAAATAAATTTTCAGCGATAGAAAATTTAAAAGAAATGGTCTCATCTATTGGTCATCGTGGTCCAGATGAAAAAAATATATGGACAAACAACAGAGTTTTTTTAGGTCACTCAAGACTATCTATAATTGATTTATCTGAAACGGGAAAACAACCCATGATATCTAAAAGAGGTAACATTTTAATTTTCAATGGAGAAATAATCAATTATCAAGAAATTAAAAATATAATTAATCAACATTTATCAAGAAAAAACATAAATGAGAAATGGACAGGTACGAGTGATACGGAGGTTTTGTTAAAATCTTTAGAATATCTTGGTATAGAACATACCTTAAAAATTATTGATGGTATGTTTGCATTTGTTTACTGGAATGGTGATAAAAAAAAATTATATTTAATTAGAGATAGAGCTGGTGAAAAACCATTATACTATTGTTCTTCAAAAGATTATTTTGTCTTTGGTTCAGAATTAAAGTCAATTAGATGTTTTAAAAATGTTAATTGTGAAATCAGCCCCTCTTCAAGAGACTTGTTTTTTAGATATGGTTATATTCCAGCACCATTTACAATATATGAAAATATTTTCAAATTAAATCCAGCATCATATATTGAAGTTGATACTTGTAAAAATTCTTTTGTATACGAAGAACATAAATATTCGATATTTACTCAATATAATGAAAACACTCTAGCTCTAAATAAAAATGATAATAAAGATACAAAAATAATAAATGATCTTGATAAATTAATAATAAATTCAGTGCAAAAAAATTTAATTGCCGATGTTCCTGTTGGGTGTTTTTTGTCAGGAGGCTTAGACTCTTCGCTCGTTACTTCAATTGCATCAAAAGTATCAGAAAAAAAAATAGATACTTTCACAATTGGATTTCAAAACAAAAAAATGGACGAGTCTGTGTATGCAAAAAAAATATCTGACTATTTAAAAACTAATCATAATGAGATAATTGTTAAAGAGAAGGATGTATTGGATATACTTCCATTGATAGGGGAGATATATGATGAACCATTTTCTGACAATTCTTTTGTTCCATCTTTTATATTAAGCAAATTTGCAAGATTAAAAGTAAAAAGTTGTCTTTCTGGAGATGGCGGTGATGAACTTTTTGGAGGGTATAGGAGATATTTCAATTCTCTTAAAATAAACAGAATAGCATCAAATAAAGTTTTTAGATTTCTTTCAAAATTTTTATCAATCCAAGATATTAATGATTTTAGTTTGAAATATAATTCAAAAATTTATTTTAGATTTATGAAACTCTTAAATTATTCAAAACATTCTAATACAAAAATGCTATATAAAAAATTGGTATCTTTCAAAAATGTTTTTAAATTTTATGATTCGAAAACAAATATTTTACAACAGGATAATTATAAAGTTTCCGAAACTGAACTTAAAAAATTTATGATGGATTTTGACTTCAGCAATTATTTACCAGAAAATAATTTAACCAAAATGGATAGAGCGTCTATGAAAAATAGTCTAGAGGTAAGATCTCCCCTGCTTTCAAAAGAAATTTTAGAATTCCTATTTAAAATTGATCCAAATTTAAGGATAAACAATGATAGGAAGTATTTAATTAAAAAGATTCTCGAAAAATATATTCCAAATTCTTATTTTGAGAGACCAAAAAGAGGATTTAGTATTCCTTTAAATAATTGGCTTAATGATAAACTTTTTAGTTGGACAGCAGAAATATTAACAAAATCAAATTTAATTTTAATCGGTATTGTAAATCATAAAGAAATTTTAGAAACATGGAATGATAAGAATAGAAGAAATTTTTATATTTATGAATATTGGAATCTTATTGTATATATTTTGTGGTTTAAAAACACCTTTTCAAAAAAATGAAAAAAAAATTATCAATTGTAATTCCAACATACGATCGTCTTCCTTACTTAAAAAAAACTTTAAATGATTTAAAATATCAATTAAATAATAGTATAGAAATTATAGTTAGTGTTAATAAATCAGATGCTAATGTAGTAAAATTTAGTAAACAAATAAGAAAAGACAAATATTTTAAAAATACAAAATTTTTTTTTCAAAAAAAAAATATTGGACCTGTTTTAAATTTATTTAACGCATTTAAAAAAGCAAAGTATGAATATATCTTAATTTTAGCAGATGATGATAAAATCCAATTTGGATTTGTTTCAAGTGCAATGAAATTAATTAACAAATATCCAAATGTAGGTATTTTTTTACATCAAAAAAAATTCCCACAAAAAAGAGAAAAATACAAATATCGTATTTTTTCGCGTGGAGGGGATGCGGTCTATCAATCTTTTATTCATTCAGGATCTTTACCTGGGACTATATTTAAAAAAAAAAAATTTAAAAAAAGAATTTTTAACTAAGTTAAAAATTTCAAATTTGTATCCTCAATTATATTTTATGTCTAAGATGGCAGAAACCAGCGATGCAATTTTAGTGACATATAACAAACAAGTCTTGATGGGTAGAAATCTTTATGAATATAAGGACCAAATGATATCAAAATACAGCAAAGAGCGAGGAAATGATCATGGTTTAACAATGAGAAACGAGGTAATAGAGAAATTATTTGCATCAAAAAAATTCAGATATTTTAACAAAGAAATTCTATTAATGCATACCAATCGATTTTTTTATCAGAAATGTTTATATTTTGTAAAAAAAAAAAAATTTGATTTTTTAAAAAATAAAATGATACCTACTTATATCAAATCTGATCAAACAAGATCAAGTTTTTCATTTTATTTTTACTGGATTAAATTACTTTTTGAACATAAGATGTTTAGAGAAATCTTTAAAAATGAAATTATTTTAAGATTATTAAAAGATTTTGCAAATTATAGATTATATCTTGGATTTTCTGTTATTTTAAAATTTTTCTTAAAATCAAAGTTAAAATCAATTAATTTTTAAGTTCAATACTGCAACTAATCTTTTACCATTTTTACTTTGTGGCCATCCTCTGTGGAATCCTTTTTGATTAGAAAGAAATAAAGTTCCTGATTTTCCATATATCTTAGTTTCATTTAATTTGTTATATATATGCATATCAGTATTACGTTTCATAAATATTTTGTTGTAAATCCTACTAATAGTTCTGAAAAAAAAAGCATTATGACTTTTAAGGATGAAACTAAATGGACCGTTATCAATATCTTCACAGTTTGTAAGATACATAAATAATTTAAATCTATTATTATAACTATCTATATGATAACCTCTTGTTTTAACAATTCCTTTATTATAATAAATATTAAAATTTTCAAACTCAACTTTTTTTTTTAATGATTTTTCAATAACTAATTTGAGTTTTTCATCTAAGATTTTTTTTTTTAAAATTTGACCTTCTTCAAATGATTTATCAAAATTAAAAATATCAATCATTCCATAATCTTCTTTATCCCTAAATTCTAAAATTGTCTTTTCAGAATTTATTTTTTCTTGATAAGAAAACTTGGAACTTGAGGAATATATTATTTCAATATTATTATTAGGTATTTGATTCCCATTTTCAATTTCTGATATTAAATTTAAAATTGAGGATGCGATATTTTCAATTAATGATTTTTCAAAAAAACCCTTAATTACTACCAGCCCTTGTTCTTTAAAAACTTTATCGACTTTATTTATGTCTAAATTCTTATTATCGAACGAAATTTTAGATAAATTATGCATTTTAACTTGTTTTATGTGTTTAATAATACAATATATTATTTTTTATTTTAATAAATCTTAAAAATATTTATGTTGACAGCTGTAATACTGGCAGGTGGAAAGGGCTCTAGAATAATAGAGGAAAGCCAATATAGACCAAAACCGATGATTAACATTGGCAATGAACCAATTTTAATTCATATCATGAAAATTTATGCAAAATATGGAATTAAAAAATTCATAATTTGTGCTGGATATAAAAAAGATATTATAAAAAAATTTTTTTATAAAAATAAGAAATTTTCAAATTGGGAAATCCAAATAATTGATACCGGGTTAAATACTATGACTGGAGGGAGAATTAAGAAAATTGAAAAATATTTAAAAAATACAAAATATTTTTTAGCAACATATGGTGATGGTGTTTCGAATGTTAATATTAAAAAACTAATAAATTTTCATATCAAGCAAAAAACTATAGCAACATTAACAGCAGTGTTTCCTCAAAATAGATATGGATTACTTAAATCAAATAAAAAAAAAATTGTTACAAGTTTTAATGAAAAACCAAAAAATGATAGCAATATAATCAACGGTGGTTTTTTTGTGTTTAATAAAGAAGTTTTTAGATTTATTAGTAGCTCAAAAAGTATACTCGAAAGAGAAACTTTGAAAAAGTTATCTAAAAATAGTCAATTGAGTGCCTATGAGCACAAAGGATTCTGGTATGCTATGGATACAATGAGAGATAAATTTTATTTACAAAATCTTATTAAAAAGAGAAAAGCTCCCTGGATTTAAAATCATATGATTGCTAACAAAAATTTTATTAATTATTGGAAAAATAAAAAAGTATTTATTACTGGCCATACAGGTTTTAAAGGGTCCTGGATGTCATTAACATTAAAAACTCTTGGTGCAGAAATTTATGGATATTCATTGCCTCCATTAAAAAACAGTTTATTTTATAAATCAAATTTAAAAAAAATTTTTAGAAAAAATTATTTTAAAGATATAAATAATAAAAAGATTTTAGAAAAGTCTATAAAAGAATGTTCTCCTGATTTAATTATTCATATGGCAGCACAATCGTTAGTTTTAAATTCTTATGTTGATCCAATTAGTACTTACAAAACTAACGTAATCGGAACTGTTAATCTGCTAGACTCAATTAGAAAAATTAAAAAACCAACATTAACTATAATAATTTCTACTGATAAATGTTATGAAAATAATCAAAAAAATTTTTTTAAATTAAATGAAGAATCTCCTTTGGGAGGCAATGATCCATACAGCAGTTCAAAAGCCTGTTTAGAGCTAGTTGTTAGAGCATACAATAAATCATATTTTGAAAAAAAAAATATTCATAAAATAGTAACAGCAAGATCAGGAAATGTAATTGGCGGTGGGGACTATGCCGCAAATCGTTTAATACCAGATTTTTTTAGAGGGATAAAAAAAAAATATATGTTTATAAGAAATCCAAACTCTAGAAGGCCTTGGCAGCATGTGCATGATGTAAATTGTGGATATTTAAAACTATTATTTTATATGAGTAAATTTAGCAAATTTCACAAATCTTGGAATTTCGGTCCTGATGTTAAACAGTGCCTTCAAGTTAAAAATATAATTAAAATTTTGAACAAAAATCTTGATCTTAAAATTAAATATTACAAAAGCAATTATTATGAAAAAAAAATTCTTTTATTAAACTCATCAAGATCAAATAAAACTTTAAAATGGAAAAATAATTTTACTACAGTTAAGGCACTTGAAGATATAAAAAGTTGGTTTCTAAAAGAGATTAAAAATGAAAAAATTATTCAATATGCAATATTAAGTATTAAAAAGTATTATAATATTAAATAATTATGATAATTAAATCATTTACAAGAAATTATTTAAATAAATATTTTTATATATTATTTTTTTATCTAGTTTTTAGAAAATTTTATAATTTATTTAAAAAGAGAAAATGTGTAAATTATTATGATAAATCATATTCTAAAAGATCAATATCATTAATAAAATTTTTAAAGATTAAAAAGATAAATTTACCGAAAAATTATTATCAAAAAAAAATTAAAGATTTTGACAAACAAATAAAACATTATTATATGAATAATAAGTTTAAAAATATATCAAACCTAGAAAAAAATCAGGCCGGACCAGGAAATTTAATATTAATAGATATATTAACCAGATTACCATCAGTCAAAAGTGTTATAGAGACTGGTGTCGGTTTGGGATATTCTTCATCAACTATTCTTTCAAATTTGTCAAAAAAAAAAGGATCCCTGATCTCAATTGACATGCCTTATCTCAATGTGACAAATTTAAATTATCTTGGTAGTGTCGTTAAAAGATCTTTAAAAAAAAAATGGAATTTAATAATAGGGATAGATTATTTCGTTTTAAAAAAGCTTGAAAATCAAAAAAAAAAATTTGATTTAATTATTTATGATAGTGACAAATCTTACAATGGTAGATTAAATTGTTATGAGATATTGTGGAAGATGTTAAACAAAAAAGGTTATTTTTTTACAGATGACGTTGCTGATAATGACGCTTTCATAGATTTTGCTAAGAAAAAAAACAGTAAATATTTTATAATTAAAAAATTTAAAGCTGCTGGAGGGTATTCGGGTATTATTACAAAAAATCGATAAAATAAAAATTATATATTTAATTGTCAAATTAATGTAATTAACAAACTTAAATTTGAATTTATGAGTAAAGAATTGAAAAAAATTTCATATGGTAAAAACTTATACGACAACAAGGAAATTAATGCCGTATTAAAAACTCTAAAGGTTTCCACTCAAATGGGCAAATCTGTAAACAATTTTGAAAATAAAATTTCAAAAATGTTTAAAAAAGAATATGGACTTATGGTCAATTCTGGCTCTTCTGCATTAATTCTTGCACTAAAAGTTTTAAATTTTAAAAAGGGAAGTGAAATAATAACCCCATGTCTTAATTTTGGAACAGCAGTTTCCGCAATTCTGCTAAACAATTTGAAAGTTACCTTTGTTGACTGTGAGATAGATACACTACAAATAGATGTAAAAAAGATTGTTTCTAAAATAAATAAAAATACTAAAGCCTTGCTTATTCCTAACTTAATAGGAAATCTACCTGATTGGAAAAAAATTAGGTCCATCGCAAATAAATATAAATTGAAAATTATAGAGGATTCTGCTGATACTTTAGGAGCTACTATAAATAGAAGATCAACTGGAATATTTAGTGATATTTCAATTACAAGTTTTTATGGTTCACATATTATTAGTTGTGCAGGAAATGGTGGTATGTTTTTAACAAATAATAAGGATTATTTTGAAAGAGCAAAAGTAATGAGAAGTTGGGGAAGAATGTCTACCTTAATAAAAGATTCAGAAAATATTAATAAGAGATTAAACATTAAATTAAACGGTTACGAGTATGATAGAAAATTTGTATTTTCTGAAATAGGATATAATTTTGAGCCATCAGAAATAGGAGCCTCCTTTGGATTAGTTCAATTAAAAAAATTCGATTATTTTAAAAAATTAAGAAATAAAAATTTTAACAATCATTTAAATTTTTTTAAATCATATAATGATTTTTTTATCATTCCTAAAATTTATAAAAATGTTAAAACAAATTTTTTAGCATATCCAATCATTTTAAAAAAAAATAAATTTTTTAATAGAAAAGAATTTCAAATATTTCTTGAAAATAAAAACATACAAACAAGACCTATATTCAGTGGAAATATTTTAAGACATCCAGCTTTTAGGGATTTAAAATCAAAAAAAAATAATATTAATTCTTTTAAAAATTCTGATTTTATAATGAAGTATGGTTTGTTGATTGGTTGTCATCAAGGTTTAAGTGGAAAAGATATAAATTATATTCATAATTGTATTAAAGGTTTTTTAAATAGATTCATTAAAATACATTGAGAAAAAAAAATTTTTGTATATTTACTGGTAGTTTTTATGGAGGGGGAGCCGAGAAAGTCTCCGTTAATTTAGCAAATTATCTAAAAAAAAAAAAATACGACGTTACTTTTTTAGTTTTTAAAAAAAATGGACCCTATAAAAAACTTTTAAATAAAAAAATAAGAATCAAAGTACTAAAGAAAAATTCAAAATTTTTTGCATTTATAAAACTGGTTAGTTTTTTAAAAAATAATAAATTTGATTATTTTATTTCGTCTATGAGAATAACTAATATTGTTACTGGTCTTGCAGCTTATTTTTGTAATTTTAATGGGAAGATAATTTTTAGAGAACCAAATACCTTAGACGGACTTAAATTAAATAAATTCTTTACAAGAAAATTATATATTTATTTGATGATTATTTCATATTTTAAAGCAAGTGGAATTATCGCAAATTCTAAAGATACTTTAGAGGATTTATTTAAATATAGAATAATAAATAAAAAAAAAAAAACTGCTATAATAGGAAATCCTTTAATTACTAAAAAAAAATATTATTTCAAAAAAAAAAACAATTTTATTGCACTTTCAGTAGGCCGATTAGAATATCAAAAAAATTTTACATTTTTGATTAAAGCTTTTCAAAAAGTAATTAAAAAAATTCCCTATGCAAAATTATATATTTTAGGAGAAGGATCTCAA
>MDTD01148762.1_pt1 | contig 20998 bp, 15 predicted proteins | sample 811221 | NCBI WGS metagenome assembly MDTD01 (sample SAMN05326646, study PRJNA326480) | marine metagenome | isolation source: seawater | place: Pacific Ocean: South West | collected 2011
CAGAATTACTCAATGAGCCCGTGTTGTCGGGTCATTTTATTTTTCACACCGCCTCCGGTCCCTTGGATTGCCCGGTGGAGCCGGTCGCCAGCCATTTGTCTTTAGATACCAGTCATTCTCGATATCTGTGGGTGGATGAATCTCGCAATGCGGCCGAAAGGGTTTGGCGTCCTGGTGAAACCATTCGGTGGGTGTTGTACGAAGAATGTTTTGAAACCTTTGCTTTCGAAAAAGGCATCGAGAAAGTGGCGCTTCATTTGAAAGTAGAAATGAAGGTGGGACCACAAGATGGGAAGAAAGTGACGAGTTCACCCATCGAAATTAATCTCCCTGGCGGTGTTTTATCTGCTCAGCCCATTCAAAGAGATGATGGGGTGTTGGCGTTTTTGAGCGGTCAAAGTCTGATCGAATTACACGGGCAACACCACAAAAAGACCACCTTGTTCCAACAACAAAAAATGGCCACGGATTTCACGTTCAAGCCTTTGCTCAAGACCACGTTGCCCTTGCGTGTGGATGTTGCTGAGGGCTTCAAAGTGGATGTAGATGTGCAGCGTTTGTTGTCATGGCACGAACATCCTCGTGCACGAAAAGGCATGCGTGTGGTGGAACTGAAAGCCAAACTCAACCTGAACACCGATGCTGAAACTCAAAAAGCCGAAGATGAGATTGCCGCTGCAGAGGCGCAAACCAAATCTCTTTACGACGAAATGGTTGCGGCAGACACCCAGTACACCCTGCTTCGGGATCAGGCGTCGCAAGATCGTACGTTGTGGCCTGAAGTGAATGAAGCCAAGCGAACCTATCAGAAAAAACGATGGTCTTACCGGCGTATGGCCACCGAGGCACAACGCGTCCGTATGAGAAAGAAACGTGAAATGGAGCGCTTACGCATGAAGCGCGCGCGACAAGTGCCCTGCGATAAATTTCGTTTGGCCACAGATCGCGGTTGGGTCAAACCCATGGATGCACTCGATGTGAAGAAGCGGTGCCAATTTTTACGCGTCGAAGATGAGGTAGAGGTCATGCTCACTTATCGCATCAATCGTTACGAGGTGCCCATTGCGTTGGGCTACCAAGTGGGGTCCGAAAACCGGCTCCACCCGCTGGCCAGCCAACGCTGGTTGTCCTTCGATCCCCGATAAAACCAGCCAAAACCCCCTATAAAAGGTGTCAAAACCCACTAAAAGTGCAAAAAATTTGGAATCTACGGGATCAATGTAGGATGATGGCGCCTAATTGGACCACATGTGTCCACATGGGGCCTGGCATTTGTATCAATGACCGAAAGGCAAGCCGAGATGCTCAACGGTAGGGCAGAAGAAAGACGTGCGTTTGTTGCGGAAGTGGATGTGCTTCACGCAGGCCGTCCTGCACCCAAAAGGCTCTGGGGGAAAAACCTCAGCGAAAAAGGCATGTTTTTGCAGGTCGGTCACGGTTTTCGTGTTGGCCAAAGGCTCTCTTTGCGTTTTGATCTCAATGGGACTGAGGTTCACATCCCTTCTGCAGAGGTGGTTTGGGTCCGCAGCCAAAAAGAAGGGGTGCTCGAAGCTGGAGCGGGTTTACGATTTGAAGACATCAAACCTGCTGATCGTGAAAAAATGCGAACGTACATTTTAGAAACCGATGTGGACAGTGGTTTGCCCGGGGCCCTGAAAGAAAGTGTCAAGCCCGTTAGTGTTTCTGACATCACGGAGGTACCCCAAACCCGTGCGGGCTTTGCGGCTTCATTGTTGCCACTCAAGAGCCCGAGGCCAGTGACCATGCGGCCGAGTCACCGTTCTGTGGTGCCCAATCTCACCCATGCCGTGACTCTGTTGCGCAAAGGGCCCGTACTTTCCACCCCGCCTGTACATCCTTCCATGCATTCTTTTCTCGAGCCCAGAGAAAGCGAGCTGCGCAACGCCAAAGCAGTTACAACGCCACAGACGGATGTACCAGAGAACAACACCCTGGTGAATAGCGATCAGCTTTTCTCGGACGAATCACCCAGTTTGTACGAGCAAGAAACGGCTATTTTAAACAATGGCGTAACGCCGATGGGGTCTTTGGCCTTTGAGGATCAACCACCAGGCTTACGGGCTTTGGATGGTCAAGAACACCCCACAAAGAACGAGTCACGTTCTCGCAAAGAACCCGAAGAGCCCGCCTTCTTACATTACGCCAAAGACATAAAAAAAGAGCAACGTTTCGAAGCGGGCGATTTATCTGCAGTGGATTTACCAAACGCCTCGCCGCGACAGGCCATTTATCGACGGAAAAAGAAAACGTCGCCTTTGATTTCCACCTTCTTTTTTGTGGTGATGGCGGGTGTGGGTTTCTTTTTGTTGTGGCGGCCTTCCCCCCCTACTGCTTACGAGTTTGACGTCCCGTCCGAAAAGGGTACGCAAGCAAGGTTGGTCCTCAGTGAGGACGGCGTGGTGACTCAGGATACCCCGGCGGAAAAAAAGACCAGTCCCAAGACAGCACCCGTGGTTGTTCCATCGCCCACTGCGTCTACGCCAAAGAAGGTGAAAACCAAAACCGAACAACCGGCGCCCAAAGCGCAAGACAATAATACGGATTTAGCACAGGCTGCCCCGGTCGAGATTGAAAAGGTGAGTGGAAAAAAGATCTACACGCCCCAATTGGTCACGGAGTACGGAAGGTTGCACCTCGGCATCACTGGTGGAAAAGTGGTGCGGTCTTTCGGATTGATTCGCCCCGCCAGAGTGGTGGTGGATCTCGAAGGTGCCAAACACCCGGGCAACATTACGTTTAAGGTGGAAAAGCACGGCATCAAAAAAGTTCGGATTGGACGGCCCGATGGCCGCTTGGTTCGGGTGGTCATCATCACCGAAGGCGAACGAAGGCCTCAGGCCATTTCCAGCGTGAAGCGAAAATCAAAGCTGTCGGTGGCTTGGCAATAAAAAGCGGTGGGCTGCCACCGCCCACATCATCGCATTAATTAAAGCAGGGATGGTTGCCGGGAGTGACCGGTGAGAATGTGACGTGTGCCTTGCGGCTGGTGAGCAGTGCTTTGAATGGCGTTAAAAACAGTTTCAAAGTGTGCGCGTTCTCTGGGAAAGTTCAAATCTTCGGTGTCTACGATGAGCACGGGACACTCTGTGAGTTGGCCGAAGAAACGATCGTAGGCCTCCATGAGATCTTTGAGGTAGCCCGGGTCGATGTTTTTCTCAAAGGAGCGACCGCGTTGCTGAATGCGCTCCAAAATCACATCCAGTGGTGCCCTTAAATAGACCACGAGTTCTGGCGTGCGCACCTGCGACTGAAGGGCTTGAAAGACTTGGTCGTACAAGGCCAGCTCGGAGCCCGATAAGGTAAGTTCGGCAAAGATTCGGTCTTTGGCGAACAAGTAATCTGCCACCACCCGTTGCTGAAACAGGTCGGGTTGGTTCAGCTGTTCTTGTTGTTTGAAGCGGGAGAGTAAGAAGAACATTTGCGTTTTAAAGGCATGAGCTTTTGAGTCTTCGTAAAATTCCGGCAGGAATGGATTTTCTTCCACCACTTCTAAGATGGTTTTTGCGTCTACCGCATCGGACCACAGTGCTGCGAGGGTGGTTTTGCCAACGCCGATACATCCCTCCAAAACCACGTAACCAGGGTGATGGGAGGCCTGGTTGGCTGGGGTGGCTTTGTCGGTTTGTCCGTTGCTGTTGGTGTCCGCCGTAACTTGATCCATGGTGATCCATCTCCTCATCGACCCACCTACTTTGCAGCCACGGCGACCATCTGTCAAAGCGTGCGTTGAGGTTTTTTACGATCTCACCGCCGGGTGGGTGGCAGCCATTTTTGTTTTTTTGGGGTGGGCTTTGAAGGCAGCAAGGCGGGGGTGCCGGTGTTCGGCGCCCGAGCCGGCGCGGGTGCAACTTTAGGAATCAATGCCCCGCAAAAATCCATCAATGCCGCTCGAACCAGGGGCTGCAAGTCGTGAAAGGTGCTGGCGTACAAGCGCTTTTTTTCTTTGGGTTTTTGTCCTTTGCCGGGTTGGGTCTGACAACTCAAATCCACCCAATGCCCTTTTTTGTTTTTGCCAAAACGGGCTTTGACCCAAACTTGCGCCTCTTTCACAAAAGCTTCGAGCCGTTGAATATCAGCGGCTTGGGTGGGGTGGATTTCGGTGTTGCCCAGCCGGCGGGCCAGGTCTTTTTTGGATTTGAGCAAGCCTTCGTACGCCACATTATCGTGGCCCACGCGCTTGGCCAGGGCGTTGGAGACCCAATTGGCCAAGGCTTGGGCGTCCGAAATCCGAAACCCCACGTTGCCCATGTCTTCGAGCACCACTTTCGTGGGACTTTGCGACCATGATATTGAAGTGCTTATTAAAGTAAATGTTACGATGACCAGATGGGGAATGCGCATGGTGTGTCCTCTGTTAAACAGACGAAATGGAACAAGCCTTATTCTACTTTTTTGACGGGTTTTCTGAAAAAAGACAACATCTTGATTCCCATAGAATGAAACGGTTAGAACGGTCCATCGACGAAAAGGAATCCCCATGAGTGATACAGGTTCTGGCGCACCCGCGCTCACATTAAAAACAGCCACCAGCCAAGAAGCAGACGTGGCTCAAATTCAGACCATGGCGGCCAAACTGGACCAACTGCGTGCTCAGGTCTCGCGGAAAATCGTGGGCCAAGAAGAAGTGGTGGAACTGCTGCTGCTCACTTTGTTCGCCCGCGGACACGCTTTGTTGATCGGCGTGCCTGGCTTGGCAAAGACGCTATTGATTCAGACTTTGTCTGAGGCCATGGACTTGTCTTTTTCGCGTATTCAATTCACCCCCGATTTGATGCCATCTGACATCACGGGCACCGAGATTTTAAACGAAGACCCAGAAACAAAAAACAGAACCTTTCAGTTTGTGAAGGGGCCCGTGTTCGCCAACGTATTGCTCGCCGATGAAGTGAACCGAACACCGCCTAAAACTCAGGCTGCTTTATTACAAGCCATGCAAGAACGCGAGGTCACTTCGGCGGGCAAAACATTCGGACTGCCCGAACCCTTCTTGGTTTTCGCCACCCAAAACCCCATCGAGCAAGAGGGCACCTACGTGTTGCCAGAGGCACAGCTGGATCGTTTCATGTTCATGATCAACGTGGGGTACCCCTCTATGGATGAAGAAGTTCGTATTGTGCAAACCACGACATCAGACCACGAACCCCAAATCGAAAATGTCATCAACAGAGGTGAAATTCAGCAGTTTCAAGAGCTGGTCCGCCGCATGCCGGTGGCCGAGCATGTGGTGCGTTATGCTGTTTCCTTGGTACGGGCCAGCCGACCGGGCGCCGACAATCCATATGACGCCGCTAAAAAGATTCAGTGGGGCGCTGGTCCGCGTGCCAGCCAAAGTCTGATTTTAGCCGCTAAGGCCAAAGCAGCTTTGTCGGGACGATACGCAGCCGGTACCGACGACGTAAAAGCGGTGGCTACGGCTGTTTTAGGACATAGGGTGGTGGTTAATTTTGACGCCGCCTCCGAAGGGGTGGGCGCCATTGCCGTGGTGGAAGAATTGCTTTCTCAGGTGAGTGCCCAATAGGCCATGAATGAACCCGCGCGCGAAACCGAGCAACGCCGTCAACTGCTCACCAACGAATCTATTTTTCGGCTGAGTGCTTTAGAGTTACGCGCTCGAGTCATCGCAGAAGAAATATTTGCGGGCCATCACCCTTCTAAGCGTTTTGGGGCCTCCACCGATTTTGTGGAGCACAAAGAATATACGCCTGGCGATGATTTGCGCCATTTGGATTGGAAAGTGTATGCCCGACAAGATCGTGCGGTCATACGAAAATACCGCGAGGAAACACGTGCGCCCATGTACGTGCTGTTAGACAGTTCTGCCTCCATGGCATACGGCGGAGACACGCAAGGCAAGCCGGGCGCAGCCAAAATTGATTATGGTGCCACCGTCGCGGCAGCTTTATCCCTCATCGCGCAAACATCCGGGGACCCCGTGTCCTTATTGGGTTTTTCTAAAAAAGAACGTGTGTTCCTGCCACCTTTGGCCACCACCGAACATTTACAGCAAGTCTTTGGCACATTGCAGCGCATGACCTGTCATGGTGAGACGGATTTTGAGGGTGCACTCAATGTGCTGCAAAGCAAAATGAAAAGAAAATCGGTGGTGGTGGTGATCAGTGATTTTCTTGACGTACCCAGCAGCATGATGGCCAAATTGGGTGTGTTGCGAAAACGAGGGGCTGAAGTTTTGCTTTTGCACACGTTACATCACGACGAGCTGGAATTCCCGTTCGACGGCGTCATTCGATTTGAAGACATGGAAGGAGATCGCCTGGCTCAAGTGAGTGCCCCTGGCGTTCGAAACACCTACTTGAAAGAGTTGGGACATTTCCTTCACGAATGCAGGGAAGAGGCCCATCGGCATCGCTTACATTATTTTATGGTTTCTACTGAACAGTCATTTTTGAAGACGGTGAATCAGGTTATCAGTGTGAGTCGACGGTTCGAAGGGAGTCCTTCATGAATTGGGCTTTCTTAGCACCGTGGATGATTGGAGGGCTCTTTTTTATCGCACTGCCCACCATCATTCATTTGATCTCCCGAAAGAAAGCGCGACCGGTTGATTTTGCGGCCATTGCTTTTGTGCTGCAAAGTCAAAAGAAGACGGCCCGCAGCATGCGACTTAAAGAGTTGTTGTTGTTATTGCTGCGAACTCTGTGGGTGCTGTTATTGGCCATGGCCTTTTTGCAGCCAGTGCTGAAAGAAGCGCAGCGTCATACCCAAGAAAGAGCCGAACCGAAAATCATTGTTTTGGTCTTGGATCAAAGCGCCTCCATGCAAGCAGTGGTTGGCAGCACAAGCCGATTTAATACCGCCATTGAAACGGCGCGCGAAGAGATCGCATCCAGCGATCCAGATGTTCAATGGGGTTTGGTCGGGTGTGGTATGCCAAGCCGGTTAAGCCGTGTGAAACCCACCTTTGAGCGGGACAAAATTTTGCAGGCCCTCGAAAGTTTGAAGGTGTCTCATGGTCGAGGACGATTACCCGTTTGCATCGATGCGGCACAGCAAATCTTAACAGAGAAAAAAGGAAACACCGTCAAAAAAATATGGGTTCTATCGGATATGGCGAAGCACGCATTTGAAGGGGCGGTGGCGCCTGCGTCAGGGCAGATACAGATCCACTTTGATAAAATTGACGAAGCGCAATTGAGCAATTGGTTCATCGAGCACGTTGAAGTATCGCGTCATCAAATCGGTGAAAAACCCAAAACGCATATGAAGGTGGAAGTGGCTCAGCATGGTTTAACAAAAGCATCTGATACCGCTTTGGATGTTTTTCACAATGAAACCAACTTGGCGCGACAAACCGTTCGATTTTTGGCTGATGTGAAGCAGGTGTCTAAAGAATTAAACCTGCCCCACCAAGAACAGGACCCGCAAGCCGAACTCAAAAATGATACATGGCGGCTCTCCCTTGGCGACGATGCTTTGAAGAGCGACAACTCGGTTTCATTGCCCAGTCAAACGTTACGTCCTTTGCGCATTCTACTGGTAGACGGCGCCCCCCAATCCATCCCGTTCCGTGACGAAGTCTATTATTTGGCCAACGCTTTGGAGCAAAAAAAGCAGCGGGGTGGGCAGTTGGTGGTGCAGGTGGTGTTGCCTGAAGACGTGACTCCAACCCATTTGGCGCAGGCGCAAGTGGTCTATTTATGTAACGTACAAAAATTGAGTCGTGATGTTTCTCAGGCGTTGTTGCAATTCGTTCAAACGGGAGGGGGTCTTTTTATTTCCATGGGCGATCAAATTGATGTGCAGTGGGCGAACCAAGCACTCAAAAACTTATTGCCGGGTCATTTGCGCGGGGTGAAAACCCATCAGCTGTTGGATGATCAAGAAAAATCCATGGGCTTGGGACTGGCCCGCTTTGATGCCCACCACCCATTGTTCGAGGGCATGGTAGACAGCGTAGAGAAGGAACAAATCGTAGGTTTGACCCGCGTGCAAACCCACACCCTCATGCTGCTCGAACCCGATGCCAGCGAGCACCGTGACATTTTGGCGCATTTTACCGACGATACACCGGCCATGGTGGAGAAGCAGGTGGGCGAAGGTCGGGTGATTTTCTGGGCCAGCACCATTGACCGAGATTGGTCGGACATGGCCATTCGTCCGGGTTTTGTGCCGCTGATGAACCAAATTGTTCTTTACCTCACCGGGCAGCTCGCCAATCCGCGCGCGTGGTTGCACGACGTGGGAGAAGCGCACTTGTTGTTGCCCCCAAGAGGAGTGACCCAACTGAAAATCAAAGGGCCTCAAGGCAAAATGTTCATGGCCAAACAAGAAGAGGGCAAATGGGTGGGTGAGCATTTCAGTAGCCGAGTGCAAGCAGGGCAAACTCAGACCCAACTCTTTTTTCATCGCACTTTTAATCCCGGATTGTATGAAGTGTCTTTGAAGCGACCGGGGGGTGATTTTCGCATTTATCCCACCGAGGCTTTCTCGGTGAAAGTGCCGGCCGGGGAGTCCAACCTCACCTTAGTCGATTCGGTCTCTTTGGAAGCGGCGGTTCCTTTGGGGGCTCAGTTCTTCACCGAAATTCAACGAGAAGCCCAAACCCCATTGTGGCGTTATTTTCTTTTGTTGGCCTGTCTCATTTTTGGTTTGGAGGCATGGGTTCTGAAGAAATGGTTCACCCGCAAGCGTTAAGCGTTGAACACCTTATTGTTGGTCTTCAACGGGGCTCCAGGGCCTGGCCGTTTTGGATGGCTCACTGGGGGCCCAACTTGCCATCCAGTCTAAATGGGGTTGGCATCGAATCACGGTCTTGATTTCGTCTAAGTTGGGGGGTTCGGGTTGTCCCATGTAACGTTGTTTCCAGCGTGTAATTTTATCGAGGGACCGTTGAATACGCTCGGGGGAAATGCGTTTTTGTTCCACGAGCCGCTGGGTGATGTGAATGGCCTCTTCGGTCCACTGGGTTTCTTTGCAAATCAAAAAGATGTCCACGCCAGCCATCAGGCCCCTAAAGATCATTTCTTCAAGGCTGTGGTGATCGGCCAAAGCTTTCATTTCGAGATCGTCTGAGAAAACCAAGCCGTCAAAAGCCATTTGCTGGATTAGAATGTCGTTGAGTATTTTTGGGCTGAGCGTGGCTGGCCATTGATTGTCCAGCTCTGGAAAAAGCACGTGCGCGGTCATGATGCTGGAGACATCAGCTTGGATGGCTGCTTCGAAAGGTGGCCATTCCACGGCCTTGAGGCGTTCCAGGCTGTGATTGAGGGTGGGAAGGGCATAGTGAGAGTCCGTGTCGGTATCGCCATGACCCGGAAAATGCTTGGCACAAGCACCCACCCCTGCACCCTGCATGCCCCGAATCAAACCCGCACCACAACGGCCGACCCATTCGGGATTGTCATCGAAAGCGCGTTCACCAATGACCGGGTTATCAGGATTGCTGTTCACATCCACCACCGGGGTAAAATCCAAATGAAACCCCAAAGTCGCCAGCTCGCGACCCATCAGCGCACCCAGTTTGTAGGGAATGTCTTTATCGTGCCGGGCTGCGGCCCCCACAGTGGCCATGGTGGGCACGGGGGTACAGATATTTTTGAGCCGTTGCACGCGTCCTCCCTCTTGATCCACGGAGACCAAGGGGAACGAGTCGGCGTGTCGAGCCGAATGTATTTCAGTAATTAGAGAGGTGAGTTGATGTACTTCTTCAATATTACGAGAGAAGAGGATGACCCCGCCTGCATTTTTTTGCAGCAGTGAGAGGGCATCTTTGGGCAGGGAAGTCCCTTCAAATCCAAAAACAAAAAGCTGGGCCAACGCTTGGGAATCCATGTTTACCCCATACTCCTTTTGACCTCCCGGTGTAAAATAAAACGGGAATGTTTTTCTTTTGAATTACGGCGTGACTGGACAAGATCTCAGGTATAGGCTAGAGCCTTGGTTCGAGGAACCTATCCATGGGCTTTTACGACCCTATTTGGGCAACAGGTGGACAGAATTTTCAAAACAACACCATTCAGACGGGCATGTAATCTTCGGGTGCTGACAAACGGTCAAACGCTCTACCGCGTGGCATCTTTTGGTTTGATGGCCTGGCTGGTGGCCGCGTCCGCTCATGCAGCCAATCCAGCCGCACCCGCCGAAAAGACCAAGGCGGTAAATACCTTAAATTTTCCGGGAGGGCCCAGTCAGGTGCCACCCGACCTTCAGCGTGCGTTGAGCGAAATCCTATCTGACTCATCCTTGCGGGGGGCCCGGGTCTCTTTCATGGCCCAGATGGTGGACACTGGCCAAGTCTTGGCGTCCTACAATCCCGATAAGCTCATCAACCCAGCCTCCAACGTTAAATTGATCACCGCCGCAGCTGCATTGCGAATCCTCAAACCGGAGTATCGCTATCGAACGCGCTATTATGCCTGGGGGCCAATCATTGATGGCGTGTTGAAAGGGCATTTGGTGGTGAAAGGATTTGGCGATCCCACCGTGGTGACTGAACGATTGAAAAAAGTCGCCAGTGGTTTGGCTAACATGGGCATCAAAAAAATCACGGGCCAGGTGGTCATTGACGACTCTTTCTTTGATGGGGTGAGAGAAGCCTCGGGTTGGGAAACCGAAGAAGCACCTGAGCGGGCCTATGCGGCACCAGTGGGTGCGTTGTCACTCAACTACAATGCGGTTTCGGTATTGTTACGCCCCGACGACCTGGGCAAGCCGGCCTTAATGCAAGTGGAGCCCCCTGCCGAGTATGTGACCCTAGAGGGAAAGGTCATGACCAATCGATGGGGGCGACGACTGCAGGTCATGACTCGCGCGGGCCCTGATACCACCCTCATGCAGGTCGGGGGCACCATTCGTCCACGTTCCAAGCCTTTGCGTATTTTTCGTCGGGTTTACGATCCGGGCCTATATTACGGGTCTGCACTCACGGGTTTTTTGCAGATTCATGGGGTAGAAATGCGGCATGATGTGGTTCGCGGTCGTTTACCTGCCAGCGCGCGATTGCTTTATGTGGATCGCTCTTTGACGCTCGGCGAAGTGATCAACACGCTTAACAAATACTCCAATAACTTTATGGCTGAGACTCTGATCAAAACCATTGGGGCAGACCAAAGCGGTGCCCCCGGTACCTTTGATAGCGGTCTCGCTGCGGTGCGGTACTTTTTGGAAAATGAAATCGGATACGAGCCAGGCTCGTACAAACTAGGAAATGGCTCCGGTCTCAACCACGTGAACCTGTTTAGCTCACATCACATGGTGAAATTGCTGTCACATTTGTACAAAGATTTTGAGATCGGTTCCGAATTTGTGACCTCACTGGGTATTGCAGGAACGCAAGGGACCATCGCTTTTCGTATGCGTCACACCGCGGCAGAGAGACGGCTTCGTGCCAAAACGGGGACGTTGCGCGGGGTATCTGCACTGTCCGGATATGTGGTCGACCCCAAAGAACGTGTGATTGCTTTTTCCATCATGGCTCAAGGTTTTTCGGGGCGAACATCGAACATGTGGAAGATTCAAAATGCCATTGGAGAGGCGTTGGCCACAGATGGAGCTTCTTGGATCATGGCGCATGGCGATGAGGAAGGCGTCCAGACCACCAAGAGTGCTGGCCGTGCACGCGGGAGTGTCCGGTGACCCATCGCGGGCTGATGGCTCTGGTAGGCATCATGGGCTTCAGTCAAACAGGCTGGGCGGCCCAGCATCCAACTTCGGTTGATGCTTCCCCAAAAACGCAGATACACGTGACCAGCTTTGCGGAAGAGGTGATTCGAAAAGTCAAAGAACGCGAAGATGGCTGTCCCTGGAATTGCACCGATGCGGTCAAACGTTGGCAGGAACGTACCTTGCCCGTACCTGAAAAACTGATTTCCCGGGTCCGATTCTGGCGACGTGTTTACAGTGATTGGAACTACACCCAAATGGCCTTTCACGATCGAGATGATCTGAGTATGATCTACGCAGTGGTGGATGTGCCATGGCCCGGACAGCGTCTCAATGGGCTCACCCGTAAAGAGACCATCATTCAAACGAAAAAGAAACTGTCTCGTGTTCTAGAAGATCTTGAGGCCATGCAGCCCACCTCGACTCAAGGGCTGGAGGGCTTACATCGGCAAGTGTTTTTGGCATTGATGCACTCCACTCGAGGAGACAAATACCGTCGACAAGAGATTATGAGAGCACAAAACGGTCTTAAAGACACCTTTGCGCAGGCCATTGAGAATTCGGGCCGGTACCGGCCCATGATGCTCAAAGTACTCAAAAAAAATGACCTGCCTGAAGATCTTGCTGCGGTGGTGTTCGTGGAAAGTCTTTTTCAAAACCGCGCGAAATCCTATGCGGGGGCAGCAGGTTTGTGGCAGTTTATGCCCCGCACGGGCAAGGAGTACATGTCAATCAATGCACTGGTGGACGAACGATACGATCCTGAATTGGCGACGGAGTCTGCAGCTCAGTATCTCAAATCCGCCTTTGCGCGCTTGGGGACTTGGCCCTTAGCTGTCACCTCTTACAATGTGGGTGTGGCAGGGATGTTCAACGGGGTGCGCAGTGTGGGTACCCACGATTTTGGAACCATCGTTGAAAACTACTATGGTAACCGGTTTGGATTTGCTGCCCGCAATTATTATGCTGAAGTTTTGGCGGCCTTAGAGGTCTACCGGCACCGTGCGCGGTTTTTTCCTAATGTTCAACCGTTGCCACCTTGGCGGTTTGATGTGGTTCGTTTGCCTTTCCCCCTGCTGTTTTCACAGGCAGTTCATTTGGGAGGCGTGTCTCAAAAAGAACTGTTGAGCTTCAATCCAGCGCTTCGCTCTGGGGTGTTAGAGGACAAAGTGGTGTTGCCCCGGGGCTTTTCCTTGCGACTGCCCATGAACACGGCCAACGCGTTTTTGATGGGTATCGATGATGTGGATTTGCGGACCCGTCGCGCCATCGCCAAGCGCGTGGAGCTGAAACACAAAGCAAATGGCCGGGAGTCTATTTCCAATATCGCCGCCCATCACCGTGTTTCTACTAAGAATTTGGCCCGCCTCATGGGGATGAAACCCGAGGATTTACCCCCAAAAGGCACCATGATTCCGGTGCCCAAACGGGCCAAAAACCACTCCTTAATTCCTCGCGCACGGCATTTGCCCTTACCGGTTTTTGATGATTTAGTCTTCGCCTCAGAGCGAGAAAGGCTTCGTGCCAAGCCGCGATCTTAATTAAGGCGCGGCTGGGACCAGTAAAGGAGAGCCCCCATGTCTGCACCTGAAAACACCCTGCGCGTTCCAGATTCCAAACTGGCCCATCTCGATGCCTGTTTAACCGGAGATGTGGGTTACAAAAAAACCACGGGCTTAGAGTCTTGGGATTTTGAAAATCAAGCCGCAGCCAATATTTCCTTAGATCATATTAACGTCGAGACGACCTTGGCGGGTAAAAAAATCTCTGCCCCGATTATGATTGCCCCCATGACCGGTGGCGTGGCGCGTGGGCACGAATTAAACCGCATGCTGTTTCGTGCGGCTGAAAAATGGCAGTTGCCGGTGGGGGTTGGAAGCCAGCGGGTGGCACTCGAAAACGCCCAACGGGCGGCGTATTTTCACATCCGAGAAGACGCACCTTCCACGACGGTGTTTGCCAATGTGGGCGCCGGACAATTCTGTAAAGGTTGGGGTGTGGAAGAGGCCAAAAGGGCTGTTGATATGATCGAGGCTGATGCCTTGTACGTACACCTCAATCCCATCCAAGAAGCCTGTCAGGGAGGTGATGTTGATTTTAGAAACCTCACCAATGCTTTGGCAACTATTTGTAAGGGATTAAAGGCCATGGGCATTCCCGTTTTTGCTCGAGAAGTTGGTTTTGGCTTGAGCGAGGCGGCAGCCCGTACGTTGATCGATTGTGGCGTCGCCGGTTTGGATTGTGCAGGCGCTGGTGGGACTTCATGGGCGAAAGTGGAGGCCCTTTGTGCTGCGGATCCAGCCTACAGAAAATATGGCATGATGTTCGGCGAATGGGGCATCCCTACGGCAGAAGCCATTCAAAATGTGCGACGCGCTTCCAAGGACATTCCGCTCGTTGCCACCGGTGGCATTCGAAACGGATTGGATGTGGCGAAAGCTTTGGCTTTGGGTGCAGATGTGGCCTCTTTGGCGCGGCCCATGCTGCAAGCTGCCGATGTGGGGCCCGAGGCCGTGGATCAGTTCATCACGGAATTGGTGGGCGGATTAAAAATTGCCATGTTTGGCATCGGAGCGGCGGATCTGGACGGTTTGAAGCACACGCCCTTGCTGATAAAAAACAAGTAAAAACAGAACCTTAAGACTTGTCCAGGGGACCGAACCATTTCTCACGGAAAGATAGCCACAAAAGTTGTCTGAACGGGTGTTTATCGACATACTTTTAGCAGCCCCGATGGGGCATGACGGAGAGGTTTATGTTCTTGCACCCCAAAACCAGGCGAACCCCATGGCAACACTTTGTTGCGACCAGTGTTTTGCTAATGGGTTTGGGATGTGGGTCCGCCGATAATTTGGTGGAAGGCGAATTGGTCGATGAGCCTTTTTCCGTCGAGGATTCGAATCCCGCGTCTCGAATGAGCGAGCACGAAAACCATCTGATGGTGAGCTTGTCTCAAGAGTCTAGCGAGCAGGTGCACATGGTCCTCATTCAAATTCCTGAGATCAGCGACCGTACACTGCATCGGCCCATGCCGGTGGGAAGTGGCTTGCGCCCCGAGGAAAACAAACCCTGGATCGAGGTGAGTCGGGGCCTCAAGGACATCTCCTACCGCTCTGATGGGGCCCGCATGTTGGCCATGGAAGTGACCGATTTTGCCCGTTCTAGCACTGGTTTTATCGAGCTTTTTGAAAATGAAGGTTCATACGCTGGCTTTGTAGATATTACCCTCGATGAAGGCGGCTACCTCCAAGGCATTTTCTCGGTGGAACCTTAATCACCAAAACCCCAAACGTTTGACATAGAAGCGGTTTTCTCACACACTACGACTAATTAGCGGTGGTTAAATGCCCGTGAAAGAGGAGTGCGCACCTATGGCGTCCATAAGCTCTTCAGGCGATGGCCTGGATAATTTAGTCGATTTGATTACCCAGAAGGTTCAAGCACGCCTTACTGGAGAGTCCCAATCCACGGATCCGGGTTACGATCCCAATACCCCTTGCGATGTTTCACTCGATAATTGCAACGAATGCGGGTTTTGTGTGACGCGTAAAAAAGAAGCGGTGGATAATCTCATCGGTATCGGAGCAGCACGCATTGGAGCGGGCCCCGGTGGTGCCAAGCCCAGTGATAACCTGGCGCAATACATCGACCACACTTTATTAAAGCCAGAAACCACACGAGACGATTTGAAGCGTGTCACCGACGAGGCTCGTCAATGGGGCTTTGCAACGGTATGCGTGAACGCCTCGAACATTCCCTATGTGGCGCGTGCGTTGCGGGGAACCAATACCAAACCCATCGCGGTGGTCGGTTTTCCCTTAGGGGCCATGACACCCACGGCGAAAGCTTATGAAGCCAAAGAGGCCATTCGAAACGGCGCCCGCGAAATTGACATGGTGATCAACATAGGCGCCCTTAAATCAAAAAATTACCAGTTGGTTTGTGAAGACATTTGTCGTGTGGTGGAAGCTTCTAAACCTTACCCCGTGAAGGTCATTATCGAAGCATCGGCACTGAACCGAGATGAGAAAATTATTGCCTGCGCGTTGTCCAAGGCTTCCAATGCCCATTTCGTGAAGACCTCTACTGGTTTTGGTAAAGGGGGCGCCACCGTAGAAGACGTTGCCCTCATGCGTGAAGTGGTAGGAGACAACATGCTGGTGAAAGCTTCCGGTGGGGTACGTGACGAAAAAGATTTACGCAACATGATTGGTGCAGGTGCGGATCGCATTGGTGCATCAGCTTCGGTGGCAATATTGAGCGGCCAGAAATCAACGTCGAGTTATTAAGAGGACGGTGGTGCGCATCGATTTTCTCCACAGGACCTTTGGGGTTTTCGCCGCCCTCAGTTGCGTGGTGATATTGGGCGCGTGTTCCAGTTTCTTAGGTGCCACCTTACCCCCTGGGGCCGCGGGCGGGGCTTTTTCAAAAAATCCCAAAGGTTTGCCCAAAATGTCTCGGGTGATGTACGGGCACCAACTGGATTTGAATTCGGCCGCCACCCAAAAACTTCAAATGCAGTATCGCGTGTTACGACTGCTCGACATCACCTCCCGGGATTTTCGAAAACAATTTTCACGGCAGGCGACGACCTGGAAAAGCAAATTTACCGATTTTTCCCGAATCAAAACCAACGACATTGATCTGGTCATGGAAGGGGCGCATTGGGCAGTAGAGCTGGACGCGTTGCTTTTTTCGGTTTGGAAAGATTACAGAAATTATCTTCCCTATGGCTCTGAGCCCGATATTTACGCCCCTTCTAGCGGCGCAAATCTATTGGACAAAGCCACGAGAATGAAGGGGGGGGTTTTGGTTTTGGCAGCGGAATTGCTGCGAATGGACAACACACGAGTCTTGATCGAAACCTCTCAGAGCGTGCCTTTGGTGGCCTATCTCATGAACCGCGGTGATGATAAATTTGGGGTGCCTGGCGAAAGCTTTGATCGCATGATTGGCCAATATTTTGAGCCTGACAGGCGTCTCATTCTTCGAAAATTTTTGTTGGACGTTGAATTTTCACGACATGAACTCAATTCAATTGCGGCAAAAGACACTGAGCTTGCCTTTGCTTTATCGATCATTCAACAAAGCCAAGCTGGGAGTTTACTCAAGAAAGAGAACGCCTTTGCCCGGCAACGCAACTACTCCATTGTGGTGATGCAACGCACATGGGCCAGCTTTTTGACCCCAACTTACAACTGGCAATTGCGAGCCGCGCTCTCGAAAAAGAAAAAGAAGAAAAAAGAAAAAATGAAAACTGTGGCTGAGATTAAAGGGGCCGCCGAATCATTTTACGATCATTTGAAACCCATGGACGTGATTTTAATTGGCGAAGAAAAACGAGTCACAAAGGGGGAGAAAGAGCGATTTGATCATGCCGTAATTTATCTGGGTTCGTTTCGTGATGTGGCTCGAATGGGATTTGCCGAACATAAAGCCATGAGCCTGTATGGGGGTGATCTCCGTCGCGGTCATACCTTTTTAGAGTTGGCCGGAAGTGGCATTAAATTGTGGGAAATCGACGATATGTTGCAAGTCAATGAGTTGGTGGTTTTACGATACGCCAAAAACCGTTTGGTAGAGGCGACTTTGCCCATTAACGAAAATGAAGACAACGAAGAGGGCCCGGATGCTGAAGCGGCAGAACAGCTTACCATTGAAAACGAAGAAACATCAGGTTTTAACCGCCCATCCATCGAATTGGTCCAAGATGTGAATATTGGTAACTTGGGCCAAGTGGCATCGGAAGAAGCTTCATGGCGGGACTATGCGCAACGAGATGTGCAAGTGAAAAGCTTGACGCAACGAACACTCGACCTCATGATTAAGCCGGAGTTTGTGAGTCCCCCATCCCTCAATGATTTAGAACGATCGTCTCTACTGTTATCCTCGGTTTTCGGCATGAAGGGTTTGGGGGTTTCATTGAGAGCCGGTCAAAATGTGGCCTCGTTAAAGCAAATGCTCACCGCAGCAGTGGTCATTAGCGATGTGGCAGAAATACCTTTCACTGTTTTAAAAGGTGACTTTAGAGCTGAAGGTGCGGCGAAAGGCATGCTGATAAAAAGCATGGCAGAGATGAACTAGGAGTCCAGTTTGCGGGCATACGACTTAATTCTAAAAAAACGTAATGGCCTGGTGTTGACCAGCGATGAGATCGAATTTTTAATCGCGGGTTACACCGACGGTCGAATCACTGAATACCAAATGGCGGCCTTTGCCATGGCGGTTTATTTTAAAGGCATGACATCGCCCGAATTGGCACAGTTCACCTCATGCATGTTGCATTCCGGTTCGGTGATCGATTTGTCGCATCTCAATGTCCTCAAAGTAGACAAGCATTCTACAGGGGGAGTAGGTGACAAGATTTCATTGCCCTTGGCACCAGCTGTTGCGGCCTGTGGGGTACCTGTCCCCATGGTGTCAGGGCGTGGTTTGGGACACACGGGTGGGACGTTGGATAAGCTCGAGAGCATTCCTGGGTTTAGAGTGGATCTAGACATCCCCACCTACAAACGTTTGGTGGAAGATATCGGTTGTTGTTTGATAGGTCAGACGGGTGAGGTGGCACCGGCGGACAAGAAGCTGTACGCCCTTCGTGATGTCACGGCCACTGTGGACTGCATTCCATTGATCGCATCCTCCATCATGTCCAAAAAATTAGCTGAGGGCATAGATGCTCTGGTTTTAGATGTGAAAGTGGGCTCCGGGGCCTTTATGAAAAAAGAAGAGGATGCACGTTTACTTGCAAAAACGATGGTGGGCATTGGCACCCACATGAACAAAAAGGTAGTGGCCCGTCTCACCAGCATGGAGCAGCCCCTGGGCGTCAAGGTTGGAAACAGTTTGGAGGTCCTTGAGTCCTTAGATGTTTTATCAGGAGGAGGCCCCGAAGACGTCGTGCAACTCACCGTGGAGCTGGGGGCAGAAATGTTACTGGCTGGCGATAAGGCGTCCAATATGGACGAAGCACGTGAAAAACTTTCCGAGGTTTTACAAAACGGCAAGGCACTGGCCAAATTTGCTCAAATTATTGAAGCGCAACACGGAGACCCCAAAGTGATCGATGACCGTGGATTACTGCCTTTGTCTTCCAAAACAACCGTTTTTACAGCGTCGCAAACCGGTTATCTTTCGGCAGTCAATACTGAAAAAGTAGGCGTCGCCTCCATGCTTTTGGGAGGAGGGCGGCAAAAAGCCAGCGATGCGGTGGATCCTTCTGTGGGTTTAGAAATTCATGCGCGCTTGGGAGACGCCATTACAGCGGGTCAGCCCATTGCCACGGTCTATCATCAAGAAAAAGGATTAGATGAATGTCTTGAAGTCTTGAAGAGCGCCTTCACCATCGATGAACAACCTATTTCGGCGCCACCTTTGTTTATCGATCGCGTGGATGAGAACAGTCTATGATGAAGGTATGGCTATTACTGACCTTATGCATGTGGACACCAGCAGGTGTTTGGGCGTCCGATGGCGGTGTGACCGCTCAAAATATGGCCGTTGAGACCGCAGCGCCTGTTGTGACACCACCTGCAGCTGTACCTGAAGTGCCCGCAGAGCCACCAACTGCCACGACACAAAAACTGTCTCAAGTTTCAAATAAAACCCTCGACCAAGATTTCGGTGGGCGCATGATGGGTTTGGTGGGGTGCTTATTTATTTTATTTTTGGGTTGGGCCCTCTCTTTAAACCGTCACAAGATTCCCTGGCGTTTGGTGGGGATGGGCACTGCTTTACAACTGTTTTTTGCATTTGTTGTCCTTAAAACAGAGATTGGGCTTTCTTTTTTTGAAGTGGCCAACGACGTCGTTCGAAAGCTTCTGTCTTTTTCAGACGAGGGCGCTCGATTTATTTTTGGCAACCTAATTCAAAACAACGTGGAAGTGGGGCAACCGCTGTTTGCCCCCGAAACCATGTCGCCCTTACAGCCTGATGGTTCTTTTGCGGCAGTGGGTGCCATGTTTGCCTTTGGTGTGTTGCCCACCATCATTTTCTTTAGCGCCATGACCGCGGTTTTATACCATCTCAATATTTTACCTCGGTTGGTGCGGGTGATGGCATGGCTCATGCAAAAAACCATGAAGACGTCTGGTGCCGAAAGTCTGTCCGCTTCGGCGAATATTTTTGTGGGTCAAACTGAAGCGCCATTGATGATTCGCCCATTTCTGAAGGAGATGACATCTTCTGAGCTCATGGCCGTGATGACCGGCGGTTTTGCCACGGTGGCCGGCGGGGTGATGGCGGCTTATGTGGGGATGCTCAGTGGTATTTTTCCTGACATCGCTGGGCACCTCATTGCTGCCAGTGTGATGTCTGCACCTGCCAGTTTGGTCTTGGCGAAAATGATGGTGCCTGAAACTGAGACACCCACCACCATGACGGCAGAAGACGTGGTGGTTGAAAAGCAAGACGCCAACGTCTTAGCGGCGGCAAGTCGAGGAACCACCGAAGGTCTCACACTCGCTTTAAATGTTGGGGCCATGCTGGTGGCGTTTATCGCTATCGTGGCCATGCTCAATTGGATGCTGGGTGCTTTGGGCGCGCTTTTGGGTTTCGATGGGTTAACGCTCCAGGTGATTTTGGGGTGGATTTTAGGACCTTTGGCCTGGATGTTGGGCGTCCCATGGGATGACGCCAACCTCATCGGAAGCATGCTGGGCACCAAGACGGTGGTGAACGAATTTGTGGCCTACATGGAATTGGCCGACGGCCTGAAAAATGGAAGTATTCAGCATGCCAAAAGTGTGGTGATTGCCACCTATGCCCTTTGTGGGTTCGCGAATTTTTCATCCATCGGGATTCAGATAGGTGGGTTAAGCGCCATCGAACCGTCGCGCCGCGGTGATTTGGGCCGACTCGGCTTGCGCGCCATGATTGCCGCCACCTTGGCTTGTTTTCAAACAGCTGCCATTGCTGGCATGTTGCTATAAGATTAACGAAGGGACACACGCATGAGTACGACATTAGGTCAAACGGTCACGGGTTACGAAGCCATTCAAGCCGCCGCCGCATTTATTCGGGATCGTCTGGGGGTTCATGAAAACGTCGCCAGCGTGGGTGTGGTGCTGGGATCCGGCTTGGGATCGGTGGCAGATGAGGTATTGGCAGGAGAGGGCGGCCAAGCCATTCCTTACGGTGAAATTCCGCATTTCCCCACCTCGTCCGTGGCCGGTCATAAGGGCAGATTGGTGTTTGGCCAGTCCAATGGGCAACCCGTTCTTTTGATGCAGGGCCGTGTGCACGCATACGAAGGATACACGCCGGCCGCAGTGGTTTTTCCCATTCGTGTGTTGATGGCATTGGGTATTCAAACGGTTATTTTGACCAACGCGGCGGGTGGCATCACCGCGGGCATGCAACC
>MDTD01105610.1_pt1 | contig 20997 bp, 19 predicted proteins | sample 811221 | NCBI WGS metagenome assembly MDTD01 (sample SAMN05326646, study PRJNA326480) | marine metagenome | isolation source: seawater | place: Pacific Ocean: South West | collected 2011
CCATGTCTTAAGACAAAGTACCATCGGCGCAGAAAGGCTTGACTTCCGAGTTCGGAATGGGATCGGGTATTACCCTTTCGCAATAATCACCAGGCAGAGGATTTATACAACAAAAATTATATTTGTAAATAATTAAAAATTAACATTGAACCTGATTTATAATGCTTATAAAGGTTTTAATGATGGATGACAAAATATCACTAATTATACCTGCAAAAAATGAAATGGAAAGTCTTGAGGCTGTGCTGTCAGAAATAAATAACAATCAATTTGTTGGCGAAAAAATTGTAGTTGTTGATAGTGAGAAAGATAATTCTATAGATGTTGCAAGAAAATTTAATTGTAGAATTATTATACAAAAAGATAGTGGATACGGTTCTGCGATTATCGAAGGATTTAAAGAGGCAAAATTTAAATTTGGTTGCATTTTTAATGCTGATTATTCATTTAACCCAGTTTATTTTGAAGAAATGATTAAATTTTCTAAAAACTATAATTTTATTTTTGGCACAAGATATAGTCAAAACTCTGGTAGTGATGATGATGATATAATAACTTATATTGGAAATAAAATTTTTTCATTTATTTGTAAGTTTTTCCTTAGAATTAATCTAACAGACATTCTTTATACATTTGTTTTGTGCAACGTAGAATCTTTTAATAAATTAAGCTTGGAAAAGAAAGATTTTAGATTATGTATAGAACTTCCTTCTAAAGTTAGGTTTAAAAATTTTTCATATTGTGAAGTTCCTATGTACGAAAGAAAAAGATTTGCAGGAAAAAAGAATGTTAATGTTATTAAAGATGGCTTTCTTATCTTGATTGAAATAATTGCTAGTTTTAAATATTTTTTTAATAAAAATTAAAAGTCAGATTTCAATTTAATAAATTGTTTTATTATAAAATTAGCACCAAAACTAAAAAAGAAAGAAAAATTTATAATACATGGCAGGAAATACTTGGGATTGCCCCAAAATCCTGAAATAAGAATAAAATATATTGCAGATAAAAAGTTAAAAATTAAAAATTTATCAAAAAAATCTAAATCTTTTTTTATTATAATTTTTTTTAAGCAAACAAAAAATCCTGCAACTATGAAAACATAAAGTATTGATGAATAAAAAAAATAAAATTGTAAATCTTTATTATAATATTTTTTTGGATTATTTTTCGAATCTGGATCGGATTTATCAAAATAAAAAGTATTATTAATCATATTAGGTGCAAATAAAACCCCTACAATTGCTTTTTTAAAAAATAATTTAGATGTAATTAAGGGATTAGATATAACTAGCGAAACAAATTGCTTATTTCTGTAATTAATTACTTTTAATACATCCTTTCTGTCATAATAATCAATTTGATGCTTTTTATCATCAAGAATAATTTGATTTCTATCCTTCCAGTCATTTTCTATTTTTATTAATATTTGTTTTGCATCTTGTTGACTTATTTTATGCTCCTCAGCATAAATAATATGGCCAAAATAGTAATAATATGAATAGTATTGATGCACTGCTGATATGATATAAAATTGACCTGATTTCTTATAATTAATAAACCCAATTGATCCCATAATAATTGATACTCCAATTAAAAAAAATATGATCTTTTCAATTTTGTTCTTGTATATAAGAAAATAAAAAATACTTACTGGTACAAAAAAAAATATTGAAACTGGTCTTTGAGCAAACATTAATCCAACAATAACTCCAGATAATATAATAAAAAAATAACCAATTTTCTTTTTCAATAAAATACAAAACAAAAATATCAGCATACTCATAAAAATACTTTCATTTGTATATGAAGAATTAAATTGATTAATTGTAGGTTCTAAACTTAAAAATAAAATTAAAATTGTTAAAACTGTTTTATTAATTAATTGTTTTTTTAATATATTTTTTTGAAGAGTTTTGAGTAATATGTAAAGAGCGAAATAATAAATTAAAGTTTGAAGAATTAGCAATCCTAGCTTAAAATTTTGTTCTTTAATAATTAATTGACTATCTTTGTTTTCAAATATTTCTTTATCTAATATATAATAATATACACCTACTATTATAGAAGGAAGAAATTCTCTTTTAAATTCAGGAAGAGCTTCAAAAAAAAATTTTTTATTTTTTAAGTCTTGTCGAATTTTTTCTGCAGTATTCCATATTGCGTATACATCATTTTTAATCATAAGGTGATGATATGAGCCCTCAAAGTTTTTTGTAACTTTGTCGTATTTATAAGAATAATTTACTGATGTTGATAAGGAAATAAATAAACCAATTAATATTATTAAATGCTCTAATTTTAAAAATTTTAATCTATTTAAAATTTTTATCATTTTTTAATAAATCAGCGTAAGTTTTTTTAACAGCTTCTTCTAATGTATATCTGGGTTTCCAACCATATTTTTTAGCTAAACTAATATTTAAAACTTTTCTTGGTGTTCCATTTGGTTTGGTTTTATCGTAGATTATTTTAATTTTTTTTTCTGGACAAATAATTTTTGTTAAAAATTTTGCGTAATAATTAATTGTGTAGTCAATTCCGCTTCCAATATTTAGCAAATCTTCTTTTATTTTTTTATTCATAAAAAAAATACATGCTTCGGCCAAATCATCAACGTAAAGCATCTCTCTTTTTGCTTTTCCGTTTCCCCAAATAATTAATCTATTTTTGTTTTTAACCTTGATATTATGAATTTTTTTTATTAATGCAGGAAAAAAATGTGAATTAAGATCGTCGTAGTTGTCATTTATTCCAAACGTATTAGTTGGCATTAAACATTTATAATTTGTATCATACTGATGATTGTAACTGGAACACATATTTATGCCTGCAATTTTTGCTATAGCATAAGCATCATTTGTTTTTTCAAGCTTGCCAGTCAACAAATACTCCTCTTTGATTGGTTGTTTGCAATTTCTAGGATAAACACAACTTGATCCCAAAAAAATCATATCTCTTATTCCGCATTTGTAGGCGGAATGAATAACATTGTTTTGAATGGCCAAGTTGGTGTGAATAAACTCTGCCTTATACTTGTTATTTGAGTATATGCCTCCCACTTTAGCTGCCGCGAGGAAAATAAATTTTGGTTTTTGTTTTTTTAAAAATTTATAAACTTTGCTCTCGTTGGTTAGATCTAACTTTAATTTATCGATTGTCACAATTTTCTTATAACCTTTTTGTCTTAATTTTCTAACTATTGCGCTACCAACTAAGCCATTATGACCCGCAACAAAGATTTTTGTGTTGTATTTAATTTTCATTCTATCTAAATAAGGTTTATAAATGGCTAAATTTTAAATTCAACAAATTTACTCTATTTGTATATTTAAGTTAAATTATGAGACAAATGATTGATTCTTTTAATGTTAACGAAAAAAAAATTATATATTTAATTTTTTTAGTACCAATAGCAATTTTATCTGGGTCTTTAATAATCAATAGCCTTATAATCCTAATAGATATATTATTTTTATATGAAATTATAAAATCAAAGAAATATAATTTTGTTAAAACTTTTGATTTTTATTTTATTTTATTTATTTATTTTTACTTAATCTTAAATTGTATTTTTATTGCAGAAAATACTGATGGTTATTTAAGAGGATTTGGTTTCATAAGATTTATAATTTTTACTTTTGCGCTTGCCTATTATTTCTCTATTGATAATTCCAAATATTTAAAAAAGACTCTAAAATTTTGGTTTTTAATATTTTTAATTTCATCTATTGATATAATTTTCGAGTCAATAGCAGGATTCAATTTTTTAGGTTTTGTCTCTGAATATCCTGGAAGATTAGGTGGATTTACAATGGATGAGTACAAAATAGGAGGATATTTTCTTGGTTTTATATTATTAGCATTATGCCCGTTCTGTAAAAATAAATCGTATAAAATTATATTAATTTTATCTTTTTTATTTTTAGTTACTTCATTTTTGACTGGTGAAAGATCAAATTTTTTAAAAATTTTTATAGTATTGTTTTTGTTTATTTTATTTTACGACAAAAAGTTTTTCCTTTCGAAGTTATTTTATTTTATTTTAGTTCTTTCAGTGCTTGCAACAACTTTTTATTTAATACCAAAAGATAATCAATTTAAAGAACGGTTTGAGAGTAGATATATAAGTGGAATTTTCATACCCTTAAATCAGCTAGGTATAAAAAATTTCATAAAAAAAAATGAACATTTTAGAATTTATAACAATTCTATAAAAGTTTTTTCTGATAATAAATTATTTGGTATAGGGATAAAACAATTTAGACACAAAAGTTACCATGAAAAATATGTTAGTGAAGAGGACTCTCAAGGATCTTTGCATCCACATCAGATTCATTTTGAGTTTTTGGCCGAGTTAGGACTCTTCGGTTATATATTGTTAATGTTTTTAATATTAAAAAAATTTTATGATGGATTTTTAAATTTTAAAAAAGGAGATATTTATTCATTTGCAGCTATTTTGATGCTTTTAGCAACAATAATTCCTATTTTGCCAGGTGGAAGTTTTTTTACTACTTATAATGCGTCTATATTCTGGGTAAATTTTTCAATAATTTTAAGAGATCGTTTTACTATTAAATATTAATTTTTTCTGAGGTAATTAAAAGATAATATCATTAAAAAAATCAAAGATTTAAAAAAATTAAATTTTAAATAAATATTGTAAACTCGAAAACCATCTAATAATTTTTGAATTATATTTGATGATAAAGAATTTGATGTTTTTCTCCAAAGTACAAGATTTTTATTTAATCCATAAAAGCATTCTCCTTTCTTGCTAAGATTTAACCATAGAACATAATCTTCTTTTGTTAGTAAATTTGGAAAAATAATTTTGTTTTTGAAAGCTTTATTATTAATTACGACTGTAGATAATCCAATGTCACAAGAGTAATTTAAATCTTTAAAACATATTTTTTTATCAGTTTTCCTTAATTTTAGAATTTTACCTTGTTCATCAATAATACGATAAGAAGTAGAGCATAAGTTGATTTTATTTTTTTTCATAAATTTTATTTGATATTTAAGTTTATCTTTATGCCAAACATCATCGCTGTCTAAAAAGGCAATATAATTTCCTTTACTATTTTTAATTCCTATATTTCTTGCAACGCCAGCGCCATGATTTTGGGTTGTGTTGATTAAAAGTTTAATATTTTTTTTTTTAAAAATAATTTTTTTTACAAATTTTAATTCCTCAAATGATTTATCATCATAGATAACAATTATTTCTTTATTTTTATAGGATTGATTGTATGCTGAGTTTAAACTTTCGGAGAAGAAATTTTTTTTTTTATAATATGGTATAATAATTGAAACTAAATCTTTATACATTTTTTTTCAAAAAAATTTTAATATAATTTTTTAGGTCTATTTTTCCATATCTTCTATAAACTTTATTTGAAAGATTCATTTTAGTTAGAGCTGATGCATATCTTTCACCAGGTCGTCTTGGTAAAAATTTAATTTTTCTAGAAAACAATTTTGCTACTTCAATTATTTTATATGATTTTTTATGAGTTATGCTGTAATGAAGGTTTTTATTTTTTTTCCAGGCTTCGATACACACTTTGATAGCATCATCTATATGCGTAAATCTTCTTGACTGTGTACCGGGTCTGACAACTAAACATGGCTTTTTATTTTTAACACATTGTTCAAATATACCAATTACAGTTGACATCTCTCCTTTGCAAATTTGATTTGGTCCATAGAGATTATAAAAATAAATTATTTCATATTTAAAATTAAACCATCTTTTCAAATTTTCTAACAATTCTAAATTTTTTGCTTTTGTAAATGCATATGGAGAAAGATTTTTATCTTCTCCTCTATTCCCTAGGCTTGCTGATGTAGCTGAATAAATTAATTTTATTTTATTTTTTAAGCAAAAATTAAAAACTGCATGTGAGCCTACAGAATTAGACTCGATACACTCGTTCATCTTTAAAAAACTTTGGTATATTCTAGCAAATTCACCAAAATGAAAGATTGAATTTATTTTTGTTTTATATTTCTTAAGACACTTTGAAATATTCTTTGAATGATTTTTAATATATATCACTCTAGGATTTTTTATATGATTTTCTTTTGATCCTGAAGAGTAGTTGTCTATACTTAATATTTTATAATTTTTTTTCTCTAAAAAATATTTAATTAAGTTTGAACCAACAAAACCTGCTCCTCCAATAACAACAATATAATTTTTTGACATTAATAGTTGATAATTAACTTATAAATTTTAAATAACAATTAATTATTTTTTTTCAGATATAAATATGTACATAAATATATAAATGACTTGATGAATATTAACATAATTAGAGTGATTGAATTATTTATTTGCTGTAATCCTAGATAAAAAAAAATTAAATTAGTTGAGTTTATTATTATACCTGTAAGTGGGTTGCTCAATCTATCATTAAAAGTTTTTTTTAATTTTACAAATAAAAGATGATGGAGATGCAAATTATCTGCATTCTTTATTTTTTTTCTTTGATAAAATTTTCTTCTAATGATTGAAAATAAGTTTTCAAAAGCTGGATACCATAATAATAGAGCAATGAAGAATGGTGACATGCTATTCTCTAAAACCATTGATATCTTTATGCATAAAAGACCAATTACCAATGAGATTAAATAAGATCCATTATCACCCAAAAATGACTTTGAGAAAAAATTAAACGTAAAAAAAACACATAAAAAGGTAATTATAATCTTCAAATCATTTGATATCAAAAATAGCTGCTCTACATTTACTTTTTGTAATAAAATTATTAATATTAAAATCACACTAATAAAATACCCAGAGGCTAATGAATTTATTCCATCTATAAAATTTGAACCATTTATAAAAACCAATAAACAAAAAATTGTGAAAACGGCACAAATAAAATCATATTTTAATAAAAAATAATCTAAATAATCTAGCCTAGTATAAGAAACAAAAGTATTACTAATATAAGTGATTAGTATCAATGATAATAATTGAAGTATTAACCTGATTAACGGAGATTTGAGTTTATTAATATCGGAAAGAAGACCAATTAAAAATATTGTTGATATAATTATTTTTTCTATAAAATCAAATGTATTTAAAAATAAAATTAGCAATGATAGAAAAAGAATTCCCCCCGATAACGGTATTTGTTGTTTATGAAAAAAAACCTTATGGGAAGATGAATGAATTTGATCTAATAATAATTGTTTTTTTATTAAAAATATATTTAGAAAGTAAAATGTTACTCCATATAGAAGTATTATGATTATAATGTTCACTTATATCTTTTATAAATTAAAATTTTTATCTATTTTTTTTATATCTGATAAAAGCATCTCTTTAATCAGATCTGAAATTCTGTATTTAGGCTTATATTTTAATATTCTTTTTGCTTTAGAATAATCTCCTCTCAAATAGTTTATATCAAGCGGTCTAAAATATTTTTTATCAACTTTAATAAATAATATTTTTTTCTTGCCTGTAATATCATAGCATCTTTCGTTTAATCCTTTTCCTTGCCACTTAATTTTAATACTTAAAATTTTGCATGCATAGTTTATAAATTCCTTTACACTATAAGTATTATCTGTGGAAATAACAAAGTCATCTGGCTTTTTTTGTTGTAAGATTTTCCATTGCATTTCTACATAATCTTTTGCATGACCCCAATCTCTTTTTGAATAAATATTTCCTAATTTTAAAATACTATTTCTTTCTTTTGAATATTTCGCAAGAAACATAGTTATTTTTCTAGTTACAAATGTTTCACCTCTTCTTGGACTTTCGTGGTTAAATAAAATACCACTCGATGCAAAAATACCATAAGACTCCCTATAGACTTTAGTTATATGATGTGCAAATAATTTAGAAACCCCGTAAGGAGATTTTGGATTAAAAGAGGATTTTTCATTAAATCTTGATTGGTTTCCTTTTTCTCCAAATAGCTCTGAAGTAGTTGCTTGATAAAACTTTGTTTTTAAATTTAAAAATCTAATAATTTCTAAAATCCTCAGGCATCCAAGTGCTGTTACTTCAGATGTGTATAATGGGTTTTCAAAAGATACACCAACATGACTTTGGGCACCTAAATTATAAATTTCTGATGGTCTTACCTTATTTATAATTTTAAAAATACTATCTGAATCTGTTAAGTCTCCATAATGTAAGAAAAATCGATTTTTAAATTTCTTATCCTCAAATATATGATCTATTCTCTCGGTATTAAAAGATGAAGATTTCCTTTTAATTCCATGCACTAAATAATTTTTTTTTAGTAAAAATTCTGCCAAATATGAACCATCTTGACCTGTGATGCCTGTAATAAGTGCAATTTTTTTCATATTTGTAAAATAGTTTATATAGTATTATTTTTGTAAATAATATTTAAAAAATTTTTTTGACATTTATAAAAGTCATACATTGAAATTTTTAAAAAAACAATCTTTACATTAAGTAAAATATTTGGAGTATTTATATTAAAAGGTTAAAAATATATAAGTATAAATAAAATTTAAATTATGCAAAAAAAATTAGTATTATTCATGCCATACATAGGTGGCGGCGGTGTCGAAAAAAATTTATTTATTATTGCTAATTATTTTTCAAAAAAAATATCAGATTTATATGTTCTAACAACATCAAAAAAATATAAACATAAATTTAATAAAAATATTAAATTTATTTCACCAAAAAAGAATATATCAGACAATCTTAACATTAAATTAAAATATTTAATTGGATTATACTTTTTGTTTTTGTTTTTAGTTAAAAATAGAAATACAGTTGTTTTTTCATTTCAAGCAAATGTTTATGCAATTTTATTATGTAAAATTTTAAATATTAAAATAATTGCTAGATCAAATTCATCACCTGATGGATGGTATCATAATTGGATTAAGAAAATTATATATAAAATAATAATTAAAAATGCAGACTTAGTTATTGTAAATAGTAAAGAATTTAAATTACAAATGAACAAAAGATTTGGAATCAAGTCAAAATGTATTTATAATCCCCTAGATAAAAATTTTATTCGCATTAATTCAAAATTTAAAATTAAAAAATCACCATTTAAGCAGAAAGGTGAGTTGAAAATTTTAAATATAGGCAGACTTACAAAACAAAAAGATCAAATTACACTTATCAAATCTGCCGATATCTTAAAAAAAGAGAAATTTAAATTCAAGATAGTAATTATGGGTAGAGGCATTGAGTATAAAAATTTAAATCATGAGATTAATAAAAAAAAACTTGGTCAATTTATAAAAATAGTTCCCTTTCAAAATAATCCATATCCATTTATTAAATTATGTGATTTATTTGTTTTGTGCTCTAAATATGAGGGTTTACCAAATGTTTTATTGGAAGCAGCTACTCTAAAAAAATTAATTATTTCTACAGATTGTCCAACGGGACCAAAAGAAATTCTAAATAATGGTGAGACAGGTTTGCTTTTTAAAATTGGTGACTATAAAGACCTAGCACATAAAATAACCCTAATTAAAAAAAATAAAATAAATAAAAAAAAAATAATTAAAAAAAATTATAAAAATCTAAGTAGATTTGATTACTATAAAAATCTTGATAATTACTATAATTCTGTAGAATTTTTTATTAATTAAGATAATAACTTTTGTAGTTTTAAATAATGATTGAATGATGAATATTTTTTACAATTTTTTTTAGACTTTATCTTCATTTTTAATTTAATCCCCTCATTCATTTTTTTTTGATAAATAAGTTTTTCATACAATGCATTTTCCCTGTTATTTTCAAATAATAATCCTCCTTCACCATTATTTAGAATTTCTTTAGGTCCATTTTTGCAATTACTGGATATAATAAATAAATTTGAAAATGCGGCTTCTACTAATACAAAACCAGGGTCTTCCCATAGAGATGATAAAATAAGGGCATAAGCCTCTCTCATATATAAATAAACAAAATTGGAGTGCCCCATTAATATTATATTGTTATTGAGCTTCTCTTCATTAATCATTTTCATAAGCTTAATTCTTTCTTCTCCATCACCAAAAATAACAAGTAGTTCGTTTGGGTTCGTCAATAAAAACTTTTTAAACTCATGGATTAGGTAAATGAAATTTTTTTGCCTAGTTAATCTACCAACAGCTATAAAATAATTTTTATTTACAAGTCTATTGTCTAATTCATTTTTTTCTTTAAAAATTTTTCGAATATCTTGTATATTTATTATTGCGTCAGGCAGAAAATATAATTTTTTTTCTTCAAATATATTTAGTTTGATAAGCTGATAAATAAGATCGTTTGTTGGCGATGTAATAAATTCAATCTTTTTTGAAGCAAATTTCCAAAAATTCTTTCTTACAAAGTTTAGTTTTGGAAAACCTGAAATTCTCAAAATGAGCTTTGTATGAAAATTATTAAAAAAATTAATAAATATTGGTAAAGAGGTAATTAAATGAATTATAATATAATCTGGTTTATTTTTTTTAAAAATATTTTTTAGAGGATAATAAGAGAGTAAAAATATTAAAATATAAGATATTCTGCTCCAAAAATATCCATTTTTAGGTAAAAATTTATAATATTTAAAATTTAAATCCAAAATTTTAATTTTATTTTTTTCAAAAATTTTTTTGTAATTATCCCATTCGCCACAAGCATTTAATAGGACAACTTCATATTTATTTCTATTATATTTAGATAATGAAATACATGAATTTACAGTTGATTTTACTGTTCCAACATTAGCAAGACACGGGGACCAATAGTATATTTTTTTCATTAATTGATAGGTTTTGTCATTAGAAAACTTTTATTAAGCAATTTTATATTAATATATTTTTTATTTTCTATACTTTGATTTATATGATCTGAATATCTAAATAAATCATCTGAGTGATAAAATTTGAGGCTTATAAAAGGGTTAAATTTGTATACTTTATGTTCACTTATTAATCTATCAATATTTCTGCCACAAAAAATGACTAATACTAACATTAAAATTATTTTTGCTTTTTTGATAAAAATAGAATGATTAATTGAAATACTATTAAATATATAAGATAAAGGTAAAAACAGAATTAAAGCTATTAAATGGTAACCTCCATATCTAAGTTGTGGATGCTTAAAAAACCATTCTAAAAATGCGATAATAATAAAAATATATAAAAACAAAAATTTTTTAATTTCAAAATTATTTTTATTAAAAGTTCTATTATAATTTTTAAAATATAAAAAATAGAATATTAATAAAAGAGTTAATAAGCCCAATAAATAGTCGCTGACTTTATTAAAAAAATAATTATTAATCCAATTTCCAAACCAATTCATATCTTTTATATAAATTTGCTTATCTTCGACAACATAATTTGGAGAAGCGCCCGCTTTAGACCAAAGCTCAAACCATTCGTTATCATTTAAAATAAGCTCCCTTGATAAAGACCATGGTAATTCATAAAAACATATAAAATCTGCAGGATAAACAATACATCCAGAGTTAATGAAATTATAAATTAAATAAATACTTACAAATATTGTGGAATATATTATTGCTGGATGTTTGATGATAGCAAAAAAATTTTTCTTCCAGAAAAATAAAAATATCAAACCAAAAGGTATGTACAAAAGATAAATTGACTTTAGACTAGCAACAAGGCTTAACATAATAGAAATAAATAAAAATAAGTCCAAGTTTTCTTTGAATAACTTTCTTGAATTAATATTTTTTAAAATTAAAACAGAAATAGTAATGATAATAAAAATAATAATCATTCCAGATCTATCTACTCCATGTTCTGCTATTCTATAAAAAAAAGTGTTTATAAATGAAAGACAAATAAGCGCTAAAAAATAAGTTGGTTTTGAATTGGAAAAATTTTTTTTATCAATAATTAAATTTATAAATATTTGATTAGCAAAACCTAAAAAAAAAACAGAATAGATACTCATTAAATATATTCCAGATCCAGGTAAATAAAAAATTGAATTTAAAAAGAATAAAGATGAAGCATTTCTAAAGCCAGGATTGACATGTCCTAGTCCTATTGGGTGCTCCATTTGAGTTAATAAATAACTATAAGGAAAATGATAATAAGGAAAATCATCATGTGTTTTCGCAGAGGCTATAAAAATAATTAATATTAGGAAAATTATTAAATGAACAATTGTATTTTGTTTAATATCTATTTTTTCTTTAAAAACTAAAATAAAAAATAATAAACCACAAAATAAAATAATCATATTAAAGGTAAAATTGTGCACGAAAAAAAGTGAAGTCAAATATGATATAAATGTTAAAAAACTCAAGCCATAAAAACCAAGAAAGCCAAAGTTTCTAATTTTAAGGTTAAATATTTTTGTAAAAAATAAACCATATCCGATTAAGGCAAATGAATATAAGAAATAATATATTAAAATCATTCGAAGATTTTATAAGTTTTTGAAATAATTTTAGTTATTAAATAGTCTATAGTTTTAATAAAAGTTTTATTTTTTTTTTTTAAAATATATTGCATATAATTATAAGCTTCTATTCGTCTAAACCACCAATGTTTAGAAAATTTTGGTATTTTTGAAGTTATGCCAAATTGATCATCGTTATAAATAGTCAATTTTTTTTCTATAAAGTTATATTCATTATAATAAAATTTCATAAAAATATTAAGCCTTGCATCAATTTCTAAATTTGGGAATTCATACATTTTCGCAAAAAAAATAAACTTTCTCATTACTTTTTTTCTTAAAGATATACAACTTGTTGGAAAAATTGAAGGCCAAATATTTTTTTTATCCTTTATTTTAAAATTAAACTTATTTTTTTTAGCAACAGGAAAATTATATAAGCAATTTAATTTACTATTTATATCAAAAAATTTTTTAACTTCTGATAACTTATTTTTTTTAAAAAAATCATCTGAGTCAAGTAAGCAAATTAATTTCCCTTTAGACTTTTTATAGCACTCTACTGTGCCATAAATTTGATTTAATGCTGGCGAAAAAAATTTTTTTTTTTTATTTTTAATAATTTTAATTTTTTTAAAATGCTTTATTGTTCTTAATGAGTTATCAGTAGATACATCGTCAAATATAATTATCTCAAAATTTTTAAACAAACTTTTGTATAATAATTCAATATTTCTTCTTAAAAATTTTTCTTTATTGTAATTAGTTATTAGTATTGAAATCACTTAAATAATTTTTTTGTATTCTTTATAAGTATTTACAGCAGTTTTTTTCCATGTAAATTTCTTAATTTGTTGAAATCCTTGTTTAATTTTTTTTTTTCTTAATGAGTGCGATTTAAGAGCTCTTTCTAAGGTTGTCTTTATATTAATCACATTATTTGGGTTAAAGTAAAAGCAGGAATTACCAGCCACTTCCTTGAAAACAGCTATATTGCTACAAACAACCGGGCACCCAAATCTCATAGCTTCAAGAAGAGGCAAACCAAATCCTTCATATTTACTTGGAAAAACAAACAAACTTGCGTTTGTGTAGTACTTTTTTAAATCATCATCGTCTCCTGTTCTAAATATAACTTTTTCATAAATTTTTAATTTATTCAAAAGAAAAGTTTCTTCTGCAGTAAAATTTCTGTCACCAAATATAATTAATTTATAATTTTTTTTTAAATAAATTGATTTGCTAAATGCGACAAGTAAATTATTAAGGTTTTTGTAACTTGATCTAGAGCCAACAAATAAAAGATATTTTTTTTTTTTTATTTTAAAATAAATTTTTTGATCCATTCCTAAATGAGAAACAACAATTTTACTACTGTCGATATTATAATGATTGATTAAGTCTTTTTTGGTATTATTTGAAATACAAAAAATCTTTTTTGCATTAAAAATAACTTTTTTTTTATCTAAATTTTGAGTTAATCTTTTGGTTTTTTCATGTGTCAAATCATAAACCGTCAGAACATATGGTATTTTAAAAAAATTATAAAAATTATTATAATAACTTAAATGTATAAAGTTTGGTCTATAAATATAAAAATAAATTAATGTTAAGAAGTTATTTATAAAAAAAATTAATTTTTTTGAAAATAAAGGTATTTTTGAAATATTAAAAAGATTATATTTTTCTGTATATGTATTTTTTAAATTAAAGTTAATTGAAATTGGACAAAATATTTTAGAAATATTTTTCTTTTTATTTAAGTTTTCATTTAATTTTACAATGTATTTTGAAATTCCACCAATTTTTTGATGTATAAAAATTGTATGATCAAATAATATTTTCATTTTAATAAATCATTTTTATAATGTTAGTATTTAATTTAAAATTAATTAGTCTTTTTAACCTTTGATTATTAGCTACTAAATATGTTGGATTGATATTGTCATTATACATCGGTGTTAGTTTTTTATTTTTAAATATTATTTTGGAAATATCTTTTAAATAAGTTGCTTTACCAGTGCCAATATTAATTACTCCTTTATATTTTTTTTTAAGTAAAATTATAATTATTTTGGAAATATCACCCAAACTAATAAAATCTCTAAAATGATTTAAATTATCTAAAATAATTTTTTTTTTGAATTTAGACTTATTTTTTAAATCAGGTATTAAATAGTTTTTTCTTTGATTTTTATTTGTCATACTAAATATTCTGCCTATACAATAATTTTTATTTTTAATTTTTTTTATTATATAATTTTCAGATAATAATTTTGTTTTTCCATAATAAGAAATAGGTGATAATTTTGAGTTTTCTCTAATCTTTTGAAATTGAGATTTATAAACATGGGATGTTGATGCAAAAAATAACCACTTCATTTTATTTTTGACAAATAAATCTACAATGTTTTTAGATCCTATATAATTCACTTCATAAGCTTTTTTTTTATTTCTATTTACCTCTTTTATTGGAACAATTGCAGCCAAGTGTATCAAATAAGTCAGATTATTATTTTTTATCCATGCCTCTATTCTTTTTTTATTTCTTACATCGCCCTTGAAAGGAATCAATTTAAGACTTTTGTTTTTTTTATTTAATGAGAGTAATTTTTTTCCAACACTCCCGCTGTGACCTGTAAGTCCAATTCTTAAAATCGTCATACTTATAAACTTGAAACTAATTTCTTTGAGCTTATTTTTGCTTTTACATGTATAATTGTATTATGAAAAATAATAAAATATTAATATCACAAAAAATCAAAAAACCATATTTTTCGGTAATAACTGTTGTCAAAAACGATGAAAAAAATATCTCTTTAACTTTAAGAAGTATAAAAAATCAAACTTTTAGAAATTTTGAATATTTAGTTATTGATGGTGCTTCAACAGATAGTACTATAAATAAAATATTTAAATTCAAAAGTAACATCCACTATTTATTATCAGAGAAAGATAGAGGTATTTACTTTGCCATGAACAAAGGTTTAAAACTTTGCAGAGGTCAGGTTGTTTTATTTTTAAACTCCGGGGATACTTTAACTAGAAATGCCCTTAAGATTGTTAGACAAAAATTTAAAAAAAAAGAAATAGATTTTGTTTTTGGTACTGTAAAACGACACTATACAAAAAATACGATATTAAAATATGGTTTTAATTTGAATAAATTAAAATATAATTTTGATTTTGCTACATCTCATTCATCAGGTTTTTTTCTAAAAAGAAAAATTTATAATAAATTAAGATATTTCGATACTAAATACCAATGTTCTGCGGACTATGACATTTATTTAAAAGCTATCATGAGAATGAGGCTAAAAGGTGAGGCAACAAAAAAAACGGATTTAATTGGAATAGTAAAGGCAGGAGGATTTTCGAGTAAATTTGGTTTTTTTAAACATCTTATTGAAGAATGTAAAATTAGAATAAATAACAATCAAAATATTTTTTTTGTTATAGCTATTTTAGTAAATGCTATTCTTAAAAAAACTATTAAAAAAATTTTAAATTAGCTTGTAAACCTTGTTTTCTTGAAACCATTTAATAGTTGATCTAAGCCCATAATTTATATTTGTAAATTTTGTTAAATTAAGATGATTTACAATTTTTTTATTATCACCAAATGTTTGATAAACATCTGCTCTATTTGCTGCAATCATTTTAACTTTTGCTTTTGGGAATATTTTTGTGATTTGAAATAAAAGCTTTTTAATGTTTACTTTCTGACCTGCACAAATATTAAATATTTCATGTTTATTCTTTGAATTATATTTTATAAGTTTTTCCATTGCTGATACAATATCTTTGATGTAGGTAAAATCTCTAAAATGATCTCCTTTATTATTTAGGTAAAATACTTTATTTTTATATATAGAATTAAGCAATTTTAGAATGAACATGTCAGGTCTTCCCCATTCGCCATATACAGTGAAGAATCTTAGACCTATAAATTTTATATTAAATACATTGCAGTATAGCTCAGATAATTTTTCGTTAATAACCTTACTAACAGCATATGGATTTTTAGCATTTAGCAATGCATTTTCAGACGTGGGAAATATTTTTTGATCACCATATACCGAGCTTGAGGATGCATAAATTATTTTTTTAATATTTTTTTTATTTATATTTTCTATAAGATTTATATATGCAGTCACATTATTGATATGATATTTTTTTGGGTTTATTAGAGAATATCTAACGCCGGGCTGAGCAGCAAAATGAAATACTATATCAAATTTATATTTTGATAAAATTGAAATCTTCTCTTTATTTGATAGATCGATCTTATGGAACTTAAAATTTTTATATTTTTTGAGTATTTCAATTCTTTTTTTTTTTAACTTTAAACTGTAATAATCATCAAGATTATCAATACCAATAACAGTATTATTTTTTTTCAACAACCGTAAAGACATGCTAAATCCAATAAAACCTGCTGATCCTGTTATTAAAATTTTCATATTTTTATATTTAAAAAATAGGTTAGATTTACTATATAATTTTAGTAAATCTATAATTAAAAATGTTCAAGCTTAATTTTAAAAAAACAATAAAAAAATCAATTAAAGCTATATATTCTGAACAACTAGATAAGAAAATAATTTTAGAGGCTAAACAATTAGGTATCAAGAACAATAAGTTCAAAAAAATAGATAACTTATCAAACATTGAATTTCAAGTATTTTCGCAATGGGGTGAGGATGGGATTATAGATTGGATGATAAATAAAATTAAAAAAATGCCAAAAAATTTTTTAGAAATTGGGACCCAAGATTACAAAGAATCTAATACAAGATACTTATTAATAAATAATAATTGGGATGGATATTTAATTGAAGGAAATAAGGATGATGTAAAATTAATCAAAAAAGACAGAATTTTTTGGAAATATAATCTTAAAATTCAAAACAAATATATAAATACATCAAATATTTTAAAAACAATGCGAGATTTAAATATTCCAAACAAAATTGGTCTTATCAGTATAGATATAGATGGTATTGATTATTGGATACTTAAAAAAATAAAATTTTTAAAACCTGTGATTTTTATTTGTGAATTTAATCCATTATTTGGTTATGTAGACTCTTTAACTGTTCCCAACAAAAAAAATTTCAATAGAAACAATGAACATTATAGTAATTTATATTTTGGAGCGTCATTAAAAGCATTCCAAAATTTACTTGGGGACCATTATATTTTTGTTGGAACAAATTCTGCAGGAAATAACGCTTTTTTTATAAAAAATTCTCATTCAAAATTTATCAAAGGCAAAATAAAGGAATTCAAAGTTTTTAAGTCTAAGTTTAGAGAAAGCAGAAACAGAAACAAACATCTTAATTATTTAGATCGATTTGACAGTTTAAAAAAAATTAAGAATAAAAAAATTATAGATTTAAAAAAAAATACATTAAATACAATTAATGAAAAACTTATTCAAAAAATTCGAAAATAATAAAAAATATATTTTTTGTATATTTACACCTAAAGAAAACACAGAAGCATTGATCAAAAAATATAAATATTTAATTTCAGAATGTATAAATCGATATGGGAGATTTACTATTTTTGTTTTTAAAAAAAAACAAAAAATATTTACAATTCAAAGTTTTCCTAAAAATAAAGTGGATAAACTAGATATTATTTATATCGATAAAAAACGCGATTTTTTAGATTATATAAATAATAAAACACTTTTTGCGATTGATGAGATCAGTAGGGATTTAAGATATTTTAATATAAGAAGATTAATTAATAAAGAAAATATAAAATTGATATTTATAATGAATATAGGTTTTATCCCAAATACTACCTCCTCACAAAATAAGGAAATAAGTTTTAAAAATAAAATTTATTTAATTAAAAAGTTCTTAATAAAATTTTTTTGTAGAGCGCTAATTATTTTAGACATTTACCCTAAAACACAATTTTATTTTGAAAGTAACAAAAAAGTTGTAAAAAAATATAATACAAGTTTTATCAGAAAATTAATTTTTAAAAATCCATCATTAAAATTTTTAGTTAATTATTATTTTATTGAAAAAATAAATTCAAATTCTTATGAAAGATTTCTTGATTATAGGAAAGTAAGGCCCAAAAATAGAATATTATTTATCGACGGTAATTTTAAGCATAAAGATATATTGTATAGAGAAAATAATAAAATTAAAAAAAATAAAGCAAAATATTTCAAAGCTTTAAATAGTTATTTAACATTTTTAGGAAAAATACTAAAAAAAAAAATATATATAAGTTTGCACCCTTCTTCGAATATATCTGAATATAGAAAATTTTTTAAATTTTTTAATATTTCTAAGGGAAGCACTTTTGAAAATATTTATAATTCATCATTGATTATATTTCACGAGAGTTCAGCAGTAATGGACGCTATGATTGCAAAAAAAAATATAATAAGTTTCAAAACTAAATTGTTAGGAAATTATTACTCAAATAGAATTAATTTATATGTCAATAGATGTAATTTTTTTTCAATTGATATAGACAAACCTATTGAAAAGAACCGATTAACTAAAAATTTACTATTAAAAAAAATAAAACAAAATAAAAATAAAAGTAATTATTATATTTATCAAAATTTGCTTTCAGATAAGCAGATAAAACCATCAAATAAAATTTTAAATAAAATAGAATATTTTATAAAAAAATTAAATAGATAAATTAAAAACTAAATACTGATTATGAAAAACAAATGGTATAAAATATTTAACGATAGTAGATTTTTTTATAATAGAGAGTCTAATAAAATAAAGTATTTAAATAAAAATTATTCTTTTACAGCTTTTAAACTTTGTGAAGTAATTTATCCAGAGCTAACATATAAAAAGTTTACTAATATTATTAAATTTCAAATCTCAAATTTAATGATAAAAAAAAATTACTCAATCTTAGACTTTGGATCAGGAAACGGCGCTTTTCTTTATTATTTTAAAAATAAATTCAACCTTAAAAATAATTATAGCTTTGAGGTTTCCAGGCCACTTTTAAACTTTCAAAAAAAGATATTGAAAGAAACTTTTTTTATTCAAACACATTATAAACATAATAATTCTTTAAGAGACTTAAAAGATAACATGGTTGATTATTCTATTTGTAACTCAGTTTTTCAATATTTCCCAAGTGAAATTTATGCAAGAAATGTTTTAGAATTTTTAATAAGAATTTCGAGAAAAAGTATACTTATCTATGATATTAAAAATTTAAGAACAAAAAAAACTTATAAAGAAAAAGTGAGAAAAAGACAAAGATTGAATAATAAAGATTTTATCATAAAATATAAGAATACTCCTATAAGATTCTATAAAAAATCTTATTTTGAAAAGATATTAGGGGTTTTAAAAAAAAAATACAGTTTTGAATATAAGTTTTTGAAATTACCAATTGATGCAACAGACTATAAATTTGGCTATTGTTTATTGATAAGAAAATAAAAATATGAATGACTTAAATTTTCAAAAAAAAAATTTACTCCATAAAGCTAATAAAAGTTTTATATATATAAAAAAAAGTAAATTTTTTGATTTATCTTTAAATTCGGGCGTCCTACTCTTAGGTCATAACCACCAAGTATTTAAAAAAACATTAGGCCAAATAAAAAATTGTTCTCTTACAAATTTCAATCGAAAAACAACATCTGAAAAAATTCTTAAGTATATAAAGTTTTTTTTTAAAAGTGCATATAAACTTATTTTTTGCACTACAGGATCTGAGGCGATCATAAAAGCAATTAGAATTTCTAAAGCAATCAATAAAAATAAAAATAAAATATTTATTGTTAGTGGAAGTTGGCATGGGTCTGTTGATCAAACATTATTTTTTTCAAAGAAAGACTTACGGCCAATACCAATATCATCTGGTATAAGTGAAGATTATAAAAAAAGAGTGATTATTTTACCTTATAATGACATTAAAAAAACAAAGAGCATTTTAGATAAAAATTATAAAAAAGCATCTTGTATTCTTATTGAACCAATAACAGCTTCTTTACCTTTAGAAAAAAGCAAAAAATATTTATTTTTTTTAAAAGAGTATTCAAGAAAAAAAAATATTATTCTAATTTTTGATGAGATTGTAACTGGTATAAGAACAGAAAATGGAAGTGCCCAGAATAAATTTAAAATTTATCCTGACATAACCGTAGTTGGAAAATCAATAGGGGGTGGATTTCCTATTTCTCTTATTTTGTTAAATAAAAAAATATATCACAGAATTAATAAATTAAAAAAAGATATTTTTTTTGGGGGAACTTTTTCAGGAAATAATTACTCGGTGATTTCTTGTATAAATACGCTAGCATATATTAATAAAAATAAATATTTAATAAAAAGTATTATTAATAAGGCAAAAATTTTGCAGGATAGGTTGAATGTTTTTTCTGATAAAAACCGTTTAGATGTAAAAATTTATAGATTTGACAGTTTTTTGAGAATTATATTTTCCAAGAAAAAAATAAATAACAGCATTGCAAGAGATTTTTTAGAAAAGAAAAATAAAAATAAAATTACTAAATTTACAAAATATTTAAATTCCAAAAAAATATTATACCCAAAAAATGGAATTATTTTTCTATCTGCCTCATTAAGCATAAA
>MDTD01037016.1_pt1 | contig 20994 bp, 20 predicted proteins | sample 811221 | NCBI WGS metagenome assembly MDTD01 (sample SAMN05326646, study PRJNA326480) | marine metagenome | isolation source: seawater | place: Pacific Ocean: South West | collected 2011
GCATCTGAGGGAGCATATCACCTCACAGTTCATCATCGCCCGGCGAAAATCGTCATAGGAAAAGGGAGAACGGAATCTTGGAAAACGAAAAAACGCATCCCGTCACCGGCAATTCAAAACCCGGGATCTGCGGCCTCTGCTTTCACAGCCCGGGCTGCGGGGCCATGGTCCACTTTGATGATTCAGGCAAAATTGAGCGGCTCACCCCGGACCCCGAAGCCCCCATGGGCAGTGTGCTGTGCCCCATGGCCGCCAGTGCCGCCCAGATCATCTATTCGGACAGCAGAATCAAGCAGCCCCTGAAACGCAAAGGCCCCAAAGGCAAGCTGGACTTTGAACCCATCTCCTGGGAAGAGGCCTTTGATATCATCGCAGAGAAGATGAACGGGATAAAGGAGGCCCACGGGCCGGAAGCCTTAGGCTTTTACGCCGGCACCGGCACCTATGAGCGGGCCTTTAAGGACGCCTTCCAGTTGGGCGGTTCCGAGATCTACCTGGCCTCCAGCATCCTCTTTCCCTTCGGTTCCCCCAACACCTTCGGGGTAGGGGCACCCTGCTACACCTCCCTGGGGGTACTGGCCCCCAAGGTGACCATGGGCTGCCTGCACACCGACATGTTCTCCGATATTGACAATTCCGACCTCATCATCGTCTGGGGCACGGACCCTTCCACCTCCACCCCGCCGGAAATGTTCGGCCGCCTTGTGCGGGCCGCCCATGAAGGCGCCCGGATCATTGTCATTGACCCCCGGCAGACGGCCTCGGCCAAACTGCCGGACAGCCTGTGGATTCCCATACGCCCGGGCAGTGACGGGGCCCTGGCCCTGGGACTGTCCCATATCCTCATCCGGGACGGCTGGGTGGACCAGGCCTTTGTGGAGGACTGGACCCTGGGATACGAGGAATTCGCAGACGACGTCAAAGAGTTCACCCCGGAACGGGTGTCCCGCATCACCGGCGTGCCCGAGGCCCTCATCCTTGAATTGGCAGAGGAAATCGCAGACTCGGAAGGGGCCAGCTATGTCATGTACACCGGCCTTGAATACACCAAATCCGGGGTGCAGAACATCCGGGCGGTAATGGTGCTCTGGGCGCTGGCCGGCCAGCTGGATGTGGAGGGCGGCCGCTGCTTTGTCCCCCCGGCCAACCAGATCCGGCTGAACCGGGACAACCAGATCTCCACCCCCGGCTGGGAGCATTCCATCGGTGCGGGCCATTTCCCCCTGTATTCCAAATTCTGCGGCGGGGAGCCCCATGCCAACCGCCTGCCCCGGGCCATTCTGGAATCCGATCCCTATAAGATCCGGGGATTGTTTATCATGGGGGCCTCCATCCTTACGTCCTGGCCGGACCCCATTCAGTGGCAAAAGGCCTTTGACGAACTGGAATTCATGGTTTCCATCGATCTTCAACTGACCCGGGATGCGGCCTGGGCCGATATCGTTCTGCCGGCCACCACAGCCTTTGAGCAGTCCTCTTATTGCTTTTACGGCAATGCCGTCCGCTTAAGGGAACAGATGATAAAACCTGTGGGCGACAGCAAACCCTGCTTCACCATCCTGACCGAACTTGCCCGAAAACTTGGATACGGTGATAAATTCCCCGCCTCGGAAATGGAATTGCTTGACAGTGTCCTCAAAGACACCGGCATCACCCGGGCGGAGCTGGAACAGGCAGAACGGCTGACGGTAAGGAAAAAAACGGAACCTATGGCCTACCGGAAGTGGGAAACAGGCCTGTTGCGGCGGGACGGAAAACCCGGTTTCGAAACCCCCTCCGGCAAATTTGAAATCAAGTCATCCATCCTGGAAGAGATGGGATATGACGGCCTGCCCACATATGAAGAATCCTTTGAAACCCCCTTGAGCCAGCCCAAACTGGTGAACCGTTTCCCCCTGATCCTGGGGACGGGCCCTTTTAAGCCGGATATGAAATCCTGCCTGCGGGCCATTCCGGACTTCATCAAAAAATATCCCCACCCCATGGTCCAGATGAATCCCAAAGACGCCATGGACAGAAAAATAGAACCGGGAGATCCCGTGGTGGTGAAGACCGCCCGGGGCTTTGTGGAGATGCGGGCCGCCATTACCGATGACATCATGCCGGGCGTTGTCTATGCCCCGGTGGGCGGCGGCGGCCCCCAGGGCACGGAGACCTGGCGAAAGGCCAACGTCAATGCCCTGACCGATCTTGACCAGTTCGACCCCATTTCCGGGTTCCCGGTCTACAAAACCCTGATGTGCCAGGTGAAAAAGAAACGCCGCCGCCGGACCATCGTGGTCCAGGACCCAAGTTTAGGCTGTGTCGGCTGATCCGGTTTAATCCTCCCGGCCGCCGTACGTCACCCTGCCCTGCGGCCGGGTATTCACCGTCAACTCGAACACATCCGGCCGGGCGTAATGCCCGGTGATATCAAAGTCGATTTTCGCCCGGGTCACATCTGCCAGGTCCAAATCGGCATACAGAATACCTTCCTCATCCCAGAGAGGCCCTGCGATCACGTCTCCAAAAGGCGAAACAATAACGCTGCCACCCCGGCACATCACATCCGGCTGATCCGCCAGTTCTTCAACAGTGGGCAGATCCGCCGGATACATATTTTTGGTCACATATTGGTTGCACCCCAGGACAAAGCAGCGGCCTTCGCAGGCAATATGCCGCATGGTGGCCTGCCAGTTGTCCCGGGAATCCGCCGTGGGCGCCAGATAAATTTCAACCCCCTGGCCGAAAATGGCAGTGCGGGCCAGGGGCATATAGTTTTCCCAGCAGATCAGCCCCCCGATTTTCCCAAGCGCGGTGGAGAATACCGGCAGGGTGCTGCCGTCCCCCTCCCCCCAGATCAACCGTTCCGGCCCTGTGGGCTTCAGCTTCCGGTGGATGCCCATCAGCTCGCCCTGCGGAGAGAAGTAGAGCATGGTGCAGTACAGGGTTTCCCCGAGGGACGCCCCGTTCCGCTCAATCACCCCGATGACCAGATACACCCCGGCCTTTTTGGCCGCTTTTCCAAGCACCCCCACCTCAGGCCCGGTGATATCCATGGCATTATCCCAATACCGCTGCCAGAGATCCCGCCCCGCCTCGTTCCGGCTGCCGATCCGCATACCGAAGGAAAAGCCCCTGGGATATCCCGGGACAAAGGCCTCGGGCAGCAGCACAAGATCCGCCCCGTTCGCCCCAGCCTCAGCCACAAGGGCACAGGCCTTGTCCACCGAGCCGGCCTTATCAAACAATACCGATGCCGCCTGAACCACGGCAGTGTTTACTTTTTTCATGATGTCTCCGAATGTTTTATGTTTGGCCCGGTGGTACCAGAAAAGAAATGATTAAACAATATCGACGATAAGGTTTTCTTGTAGGCCCCTCTTTACAACCCGTTAAAAAACTTGGCAAACCACTCCCATCCAAACCGTATCATTTTTCCTTTCAGGTCATTGGGAATATTTTCTTTGGCACATCGACCGACATCAACACCTGTAATGGGCAGATCATTGGACACGGCACATCTAATTTCCCATTGCACCAATGGATCCGACAACGTGTTGCCCGAAACAATAATCATCACCCCATCTGCATCCCGGATCTTATCCGCAACGATTTGCCTATATTGAGGCCATGTCTTTCCATCCCGGTCAACCGTGATAAAATCTATCGTCGGTTCAGAATAAAGCGCCCATCTGTGACTGCCGTTCATCAGCATATCTCGGTATCGAATATCAGATACTGCACACCCCACATAAATCAGTTTGTGCTCCCTGAAGGGTCGCGGATCTGATGTTTTGCTTCCGATTTTGACAGTATGAACGATCATGAAAACCTCTTCGTGTTAAAGTTAAAATTTCGTATAAGAGTCGAACTCGGTATTAACATCAACATAAATCATGAGAGTTTCTGCCTGATGGTCAAATCAATGGCAACGACTTCTATGGTATCAACACCGGGATATTGATCGGCAATACTGTACCAATATCCTTTAAGCGCAGTGGCAAGATCCTTTAATCCTATTCTTTGTTTGTTGATCAACCATTTTTTCAGAGGTTTTCTGCCCTGCCAAACCAAGAGCATCACACCACATCTCGCCATGACACATCGAAACTCGTCATCTAATTCAGTCCAGTTTTTTGGCTTAACATGCCCCCAAGCTGATAATATTTCATTTTTTTCCGCCTCTTCCTGATTTCTTGGCACTGGTGAAAACTGTCGATCTAAAGGAATATGATTTTCCATATTGAATTCTCTACACGTACGATTAATTTTTGACAGATAAAAGAAAAAATCCAAGCCAATTGAAAACTGGCACCCTTTCCAAGAAAAATCAACCACCATCGCAGGACACTTCCGAAATAGCGATAGGCCAGACTCCACACTTAAAGCCGACCAGGAGGGCCAGGCAGCCGGTGCCGTGGAGGCCCGGAATGGCGTGAGATTCGCCGGGCGTCATGGACTGTAAGAACGGCGGATCTCCGCTATCCGGGCAATCAGGACGATTGCCCGGATTTTAATGGAGGGTCCCGCGGGGCCGGCTGCCGGGTAAAGGATCAAGATCATGACCCTACAATTTCTAAGTATCCAAGCATCTTATGTCGTCGAATTCAGCAGTCTGTTTATCAGACCATTTGTCACAATGTTTAATTAAACGACACCGACGGGCAGGGCCTGCACCTCTTTATCAAGCCGATCCGATAACAAATCTTCTGCAACTTCAAGATCATAGCGCGTCTGGAGGTTCAACCAGAATTGGGCGGAAATACTGAAAAACCGCCCCAGACGAAGCGCCGTATCCGCCGTAATTGATCTTTTCCCGTGAACGATTTCATTGATTCGCCTGGGCGGTACGCTGATATCTTTGGCCAGCCGGTACTGGCTGATACCCATCGGATTCAGAAACTCTTCCAGAAGAATTTCTCCGGGATGAATGGGGGGTAATTTATTGTCAGTCATTTGTACCTCCTAATGATAATCCGTGATTTCCACATCGCAGGCGTCTTTCTCTTTCCATGTAAAACAGATCCGCCATTGGCCGTTAATGCGAATACTGTGTTGTCCCTTTCTGCCACCTTTTAAGGCTTCAAGACGGTTCCCCGGCGGAATACGCAAGGCGATCAGTTCGGTGGCGGCATCTATCATAATCAGCTTTCTTCGCATCTGATGCTGAATATCTGATGGAAATTTCTTCGAAAAAATCCTGTTAAATATTTTTTCAGTTTCTTTATCCCGAAAAGATTTTATCATGGATAATATGATAACGCCCCTCGCTATTAACGTCAAGCGTTAAGGGCTTGCGTTTTAAAACCCTTTAGTGTTTAATACCCGCCTTCATCCGGATTGCTCGAAACTCATGAAAGGCAGAACCACCCATGAACACCCGCCATATCAAACAAACCATAGGCCTCTCCATTCCCATGATTGTGGGGCAGATCGGTCAGTTGACCATGAACGTGGCGGACAATGTCATGGTGGGACGGGTGGGGGCGGATGCCCTGGCAGCCGCAGCCATCGGGAACGGTTTGTTCACGCTATCCATGGTATCGGGCATCGGGATTTCCATGGCCATTACCCCGCTGACGGCCATTGCCATGGGGGCGGGACGAAATGAAGATTGCGGCATCGTTCTCCGGCAGGGGCTGATTGTGAATATGGCAGCCGGTCTGCTGCTCTGCCTGGCCACCATTGCGGGGGCACAGGGGATCCGGTTCCTGAATCAGCCCGAAGCCATTGTGGAACCGGCCATCCGCTATATGGAGGTATTGGGGCTGTCCATGATTCCGCTGATGCTGTTCCAGTCCTACCGGCAATTTGCAGAAGGCCTGAGCTATCTGCGGCCGGCCATGATCATTACGCTGGCGGCCAACCTGGTCAATATCTTTGTGAACTGGGTATTTATCTTCGGGAATATGGGAGCGCCCGCACTGGGGGTTACGGGTGCGGGGCTGGCCACCTTTTCCTCAAGGATTTTTATGGCGGCATGCATGATGTTTATCATCATGAAAGCCCCATCCCTGAAACGCTTCGACCCCAGCCTCAGGTACAAAAAAATCGATATTGCCCTGATGAAACGACTGCTGGCCATCGGCATTCCCGGGGCCTGCCAGTATTTTTTTGAGGTTTCCGCCTTTGTGGGCGCCTCGGTGATTGTGGGCTGGATGGGTGTCAGGGAGCTTGCGGCCCATCAGATCGCCCTGAGCCTTGCGTCCATCTCCTTTATGTGCGCCATGGGGATCTCCGGGGCCGGCACCATACGGGTGGGCAATGCCTTGGGCAGGGGGGTAAAACCTGATGTCCGGGCCGCAGGATTTACCGCCGTGATCCTGTGCATGATCTTCATGGCCCTGGCCGGTCTTTTGTTTGTTCTTTTCCGTAACATCCTGCCGACGTTGTACGTATCTGAACCGGAGGTTATTCAAATTACTGCCGGACTGCTGGTGATCGTGGCCTTTTTCCAGCTGTCGGACGGGGCCCAGGCCGTGGGCATCGGCATCCTCCGGGGTATAACGGATATGAAGGTACCCACGCTACTGACCCTTGCGGCCTACTGGATTATCGGCCTGCCGGTGGCATATGCCCTGGCCTTCTGGGCGGATATGGGAATTTACGGGGTGTGGATCGGGCTGCTGCTCAGCCTGACGGTATCGGCCCTGCTGATGGCGTTGCGGTTCCACGTCAAAACAAGGATTTGAAAACAACGGCACCGTCCTAATTATTCTCCAATTCCGCAAGAAGCGGGTGGTCCGCAGGGACATCGTGGTATAGGATATGTGTAAACAACCACGGATTTCCTCAAGGAGACAGCCATGACGGCCACTGCATTGGAACAACTTTCAGGGGACTACACCCGGATCGAGCAAGCCATAGATTTTATCGATACCCATCAGGAGGCCCATCCCCCCCTTGCCGATATTGCAGCGGCTGTGGGACTCAGTGAGTTCCACTTCCAGAAGCTCTTTTCAAGATGGGTGGGGATCAGCCCTAAGCGCTTCCTCCAGTTTTTAACCAAGGAGCATGCTAAAAAACTCCTGGCGGATTCCCGGAATATCCTTGATGTGACCTATGAAACAGGGCTTTCCAGCCCCGGCCGTCTCCACGACCTCTTTATTTCCTGCGAAGCCATGACACCCGGGGCATACAAGGCGAAAGGCAAGGGGCTGACCATCGGCTACGGCGTCATCCCATCCCCTTTCGGCCCCTGCATGATCGCCTTCACGCCCAAGGGCATCTGTAACCTGAAGTTTCTTCGGGACCGGTCGGAGGATGAACTGATTGAATGGCTGGCGGCCCAATGGCCCCGGGCGGAGGTGGTCCGCCAGGCCGCACGGGCAATGGATTTTGCCCACCGCATTTTCAATACCGGTATTCCAGACACCCCTGCCCCCCTCCATCTCTTCGTCCGGGGCACCAACTTCCAGATCAAGGTTTGGGAAGCGTTGACGCGAATCCCACCGGGGCATACCGTCACCTACCAGGACATTGCCGGCCATATCGGCCATCCCGGTGCGGTCCGGGCCGTGGGCACGGCCATCGGGAAGAACCCGGTTCCCTATCTCATCCCCTGCCACAGGGTGATCCGGAAAATGGGGATCTTCGGCAACTACGGGGAGGGCAAAAGCCGGAAAAAAGCCATATTGGGGTGGGAATCCGCCCGGGCGGGCTATCCGAAAAAGCAGCCGTAGGCATCCCTTTCGATCACTTCAAGGGCCTCTTCCAGGGAGGCGGCCGTGGGGCAGGGGGTGTGGACGTGCCATTTCAGGTCAGAACGCATCCAGAACAACTTCCAGATTTTCCTGGATTTCACCCAGGTGGCCTTGGCCAGAGAGGTTTCAATAATTTTGGAGGGATCGTCCCACAGGGGGCGAATCTCATAGATCTCAAAGCTCTGGCCTGTGACCCTGAAGCCCAGGTCCACCTGTCCCCGCAGCCTTACCTCCGGGCGTCTGCGTTCCACAAAAGATCCCACCAGTTTTTCCATCCGTTTGATTTCAAACTCGCTCAAAGCCATGTTGCAGAACTGCTCCCCCAAGTCTTTTTTGATGCACATCATAAATTGTCTAATTTTTCAGGACTATATAGTACGACGGTTATGCCATGCAAGCCAAAAGATCAATCCCTGGGGAATCCTGGCATTTGGCCAGCACCGCCAGGCTGCCGAAGTCGTACCGGACTGCCGGAGCGCCCCAGTCATCCACCTGGCGGCCTTTTGCGGTACCTTCCAGGACGGCTGTTACCGCATCCAGACAATTGCCTATAAACCTAGAAGGCAGTTCCGGTTCGTTGTGACAGGTAAAGATTTTCCTGATATCCATGCTTTCAAGGATGTTCAATGATGCCCGGTAGGCCGCGAGATCGGAATCCGTAAAGTGGGCGTAGAGGGTGCCGTTATAGATGAAGTCGCCGCAGAAGAGGGCAGCGGTTCTCTCGTCCCAAAAGGATAGGCTGCCCCGGGTGTGGCCCGGGGTCTCCATGACGTGAAGCAACCGTCCGCCAAGATCGATGGTATCGCCGTCTGTGAGAGAGGCGGTGGGTGGGGGACTGTTGATTTCCCAGGCATCGGCATCAAAATCCGCAGGCAGGGGAACGCCGGACATGCGGCAGGGGTCCGCATAGACCTTACGCAGATAGCCGCTGGTAACGGGCTGGACGAGAAGTTCCGATTCGCATGCGGCGATTCGGATATCGGAGAACAGGCAATTGCCCCCGATATGGTCGAAATGCCAATGGGTGTTGAGAACCATCACCGGCAGTCCGGTGACGGAGGCCACCGCCTGCCGGATATCGGTAAAGCCCATACCGGTATCGATCAGGGCAGCTCTGTCATTGCCCAGAACCAGGTAACTCTGTACATGGCCGGGCTCCAGAAGCATGAAGACCCCCTCTTCCATCTGCTGAATATCAAACCAGTGGGACACGGCAGGTTGCCTCAGGTATAGAGTTCGGGAAGAATGGATTTCAAGGCCTTGCCCAGCCGTGCGGCCCCTTCCGTCAGCACGGTTTCATCGTAATAGGCAAAGCAAAGACGCATGCAATGGGAAAAGCCTTTCTCAGGCGAGAAGTACTGGCCGGGATAGATATCCACTCCCATGGCCTGTAACTCTTTTCTCAGGGCTTTAAAATCAATGCCTTCAGGAAACCGGATCCAGACAAAATATCCGCCCCGGGGTGTTTCAAACCGGGCGGCCGGCGGCAGGACGATTTCAAGCATCCGGCATAATGCATCGGCTCTGGCCCGTAAAACCGTTCTCAAATGCGAGATATTGGCGGTCAGATCCCCCGTTGTCATGAGATCTCCCACCACGGCGGATGTGAAGGGATTCACCCCGCCGCCGCTCTGGATAACACCGGCCCGTGCAAGCTGCCGGACCCGTTCCCTGGCCGTATGAATCCATCCCAGGCGGAGACCGGGGGCCAGAATTTTGGAAAAAGATCCCAGGCAGTAAACCGGTGCCTTGTCCAGAAACCTTCCCAGGGAGGGCGGTGGCGGGGCGTCAAAGTGGAGAAACCAATAGACCTCGTCGGAAATCACCCTCAGGTTGCGATCTGCGGAAATCGTGGCCAACCGTTCTAACCGCCCGGCACTCATGGTGACGGAAGAGGGATTGTGAAAAAAGGGAATGGTATACAGGAACGCAGGCGTTTCATCCCCGGGCAAGTCCGCCAGAATCTCTTCCAGGGCTTCCGGGATCAGCCCGTCTTCGTCCGTGGGAACAGTGACCAGGTTCAATCCGTAATCTGTGAATATCCGCAGGGCCAAAAAATAGGTGGGGGCCTCCACAAGTACGGTATCTCCGGGCCGGGTCAGCAGGGTACAGAGCAGGTCCAGGGCCTGGGAATTGCCGTTGGTGGTCATAAGCTGGTCCGGGCGGACCGCCACAGGGGTATGCTCGGTCAGGAACCCGGCCAGGGTGTCCTTGAAGTCCGGGTTTCCCCGGGCAGGGCCGTAACCCAGGCAGTCTTTATTATCGCCGGTGAGCGCATTGCCGGACGCAGATCTGAGAAGGTTGAGGGGAAGCAGATCCGGACTGGGCTGGCCGATGCCCAGATGGATGGGGTCTTCAGGCATGACGACGCCCCTACTCGGCCGGGAAACCGTAAAGCCGCGTATGCACCAGCACGGGTTTCTTAATCTGTTTTTCCTCCAGCATGATGGTTTCGGTCTGCCGCCAGGCGTCTGTGTCAATGGTGCCGATCTTCAGTCTCGGGGAAGGCTTCACAAGTTCCCTGGTGGCGTCAAGCTGTTTCATCCGGATCAGGTCTTCGGTGCCCTTGTCCTTTTTTGCGATCTCCGCGAGCACCATGGGTTCATTGGCCGGATCCATGGCGTATTCCCAGGCCGCCATCAATGCCTTAAGAAATGCCTTGACCCGCCCGGGGTGGGATTTAACCGTCTTTCCTGAAGTGACCACGGAGTTGGCCACGAAGCTGACCCCGAATTCAGCAGGGTTCAAAAATAACACCTTCTCCCCCTCCCGGGCCAGTTTGGTTTCGAGAATCACCCCCTGGGAATTCCGGTACACCGGCCAGATCTCCACCTTTCGTTTCAAAAAAGGAGAAAAATCGAACCGGACCGACGACATGCGCACATCCGCCTTGGTCAGCTCCCCCATGGCGAGCAGCGTATTCATGATGGTTTCATCGTTGCCGCCGAAGGTGACCCCGATATGCCTGCCCCGAAGGTCTTCCGGCATTTCAATCCTATGCTGGTCCGCCCGGTAAATCCACTGCATGGGATTGATCTGGAACAACTGGGCCAGCACCACCACATCCGCCCCCTTGTCCAGGGCGCGGATCACCTGGTCCGCAGAGGCCACACCGAAATCCGCATACCCCAGCTCCAGTTCCTTGATGGCATTTTTTTCAGGCCCGCCCTCCTTTACCGTGACATCCAGGCCGGACCGTTCGAAAAAACCGGCTTCAACCGCCATGATATCCCCTGCCACACTGGTGTTGAACAACCATTTGAGACGGTAGTTCAGCTTCACCGGGCCGTCAGCGGCCGCAGGCCACACGCTGCAAAGCCAGAAGATGATTGCGGTGGCTGTCCAGATTATTATCCGGGTACGGTTTACGGATCTCATATCAACGTCCCCCCTTTTGGTGCGGACCATTTTGTTTTTACCTGTTCTCCGGCAGTTTCCAGCAGGCCCTGGTACACGGAAATGATGATGCCGATCATGAAAAGAGCCGTCAGAATGCCGGCAAGATCGCTCTGGTAAAGTGCAATACGGATACTATAGCCGATGCCCGCATCCGCGGCAATGAATTCCGCCACAATGGTGCCGGCCATGGCCAGGGTGGCGGAACCTGCGATGACCGTGGTCAGTTTGCTTAAGTTTTCAAAGGCCCTAATCTTCACTTCCAGCTGCCATCGCATCCGCCCTGTGGCCTTATAAAAATGTTCGATATCCTCCACCGGCGAGGCCATGATCCCCAGTACGGACAGCAGCAGGGGAAAATAGCAGATCATGGAGGCGATGAGCAGCCGGGATAAAAATCCGTCCCCCAGAAGGATAAAAATAATGGGGGCCAGGGCGACAATGGGGTAGGCCTGGATGTTGTAGGCCATCACTTTGATAAATGACCCCACCCAGGTGGACTTGCGGCCCAGGATGCCCACGGAAAAAGCCATGAAGATGGATATCAGCTGTCCTAATATCGTAACCGAAAGCGTGTTGATACAGTCAAAAAAATAGGTGGTCAGCACCCGGCCTGCGGTTTCCAGGATCAGCTCCGGTCCGGGAATCACGTAGTCGGACAAACCCACGCCGTATTTGATGCCCATAAGGCCGCTGACCCCTGCGGCATATACGATCAGAAACTGGTAAATCCGTCTAAACAGCATTCATGATCTCCAGCATGGTCCGGTCCAGCCCGGCCGGGTCAGGCACATACCCCAGGGTATAATCCAATCCCCGGACCACGGTACCGCTCTTGCCGCGGCTTAGAATCAGAATATCCCGGCAGAACCTTGCCACCTCCATGAGGTTGTGTGAAATATAAAGAAAAAGCCGGTCCGGGAAAAGATCCTTCATGGCCAGAATAATAGTCTCCCGAAGGGCTTCGTCTACGTTGGCCAGGCTTTCGTCCAGGATGAGCAAATCAAAGTCCTGAATCAGGTAACGGATCAGGTTCATCCGGTTCTGCTGCCCCATGGACAACTGGGAAAACCTGGCGTCCATCAGGGACTCCACCCGGAAAATGCGGATCAGCTCATCCTTGAGCCCCGTGTTCTCCTCCGGGCAGACCTTTTCCAGGTGAGACCCGGTGCTGGCCCAGCCCGGAAGGCGTTCCTGGTTATATGAATAAAGGAGAGTGGACAGGCCCTCGTGGCGGCAGTGTTCTTCTGCCAGGGTTCCATGGCCTGCCAGAAGTCTGGCAAAGGATGTTTTTCCCACGCCGGACGGCCCGAATACCGCATTGAATCCCGGCGCTGCCATGGAAAAGCTCAGCCGGTCCAATACGGGCTTATCCGCCCCCGGATATGTAAATGTCAGATCTGTGCACTCAAAATGCATCTTGTTCTCCGCTTCAATTGCCCATCCATACCGGGTCCGGAACTAAAAATCAATATGTCAGCGTCCCAGGGAATAAATAACCGGCTAAAGTCATCTTATACGGAGACCGAAAAAACCTAAGGTTACGGCGATTTTATAAAACCGGAAGGATATCCCGGCCATATTCGCCGGTATCCGGGGTTGAGTAATTCCGTGGGGCATGTTAGGCAAAATACACACGGAAAGCCATTAGGGGGTTATTTTTGTACACCACGGGAGGCAGCAAAGGCATGAAGGAAGCAGTGCGTCCGGCGATATTCTGTTTGTTTTTTCTGACCGCCTTTTTTTTGTCGTCCTTTCCGGCTGCCTGGGCCGGTCCCCCGGAAACACCCGCCACCCGGATATTAATACTCAATTCCTATCACCAGAGCATGCAGTGGGAACAGGATATTTTCCGCGCGGTTCATGATACCCTTCCTCCCCTGAAAAACAATGTTCAACTGCATTTCGAACATATGGACACCAAGCGGGTGCCATATACGGATGCTTACAGGGAAAAGCTGCTTGCCCTATACCGGCACAAATACGCAGGTATGAAATTCAGCGTGATCATTGCCACGGACAACAATGCCTTTAACCTCATGCGAAATTACCGGGATACCCTGTTCCCGGGAACCCCCGTGGTGTTCTGCGGCGTCAATTTTTTCCGCCAGGATATGCTGGACGGCCTCACGGGATTTACCGGGGTGGCAGAAACCTTTGATCCCGGCGCAACCCTTGATCTCGCCCTGAAACTCCACCCGGACACCGCCCAGGTGCTGTTCATCAATGATTACCTGCCCACCGGCCGGGCCTGGACCCATACCATCAAAAAAGTAATGTCAACACGGCTGCCAGATATCAAAGCCGGGCTGAAGATCACCTATGCCGGGGATTTGCCCATGGCAGACCTGCTGAAACAGGTAAACGCTCTGCCGGAAAAAAGCCTGGTGATCTACGGGGTGTATTTCAGGGACAGCAACAACATTTTCTATCCGCCCATGGAAAGTACATTGATGATCGCAGGGGCAAGTCCGGTGCCGGTATACGGACTGCTGGACTTTAATCTGGGGCATGGTATCATCGGCGGGAAACTGATATCCGGGTACTACCAGGGCAAAACAGCCGCATCCATCGCCCGGCGGATTCTCACCGGCACCGCACCGGAAGACATCCCGGTGCTGTACCGGGGGGTGAACCGCTTTATGTTCGACCAGGTTCAGCTTGATCATTGGGGGATTAGCCCTGCAGACCTGCCGAAAGGTGCCATTATTATCAACCAGCCCACCTCCTTTTACCGGGATCATAAACAGATCGTCTGGCTGATCCTGGTTTCCTTTGCATTGCTGAGCGCCGTCATTTTCGTTTTGACCCTGGCGATACGGCGGCAGAAACTGGCGGAAAAAAACCTGCTGCAGCTCCAGAAAACCCTTGAAGAAAAGGTGGCGGACCGGACCTGCGAACTCCACAATGCCATGGAAATCGCGGAAAAAACAAGCCGGGAACTCAAGGTGACCAGCACGGAAATGCAGTCCATCCTGGACAACTCCCCCATCGGCATCGTCTTTACCACCAACGACCGTATCATCCGCCAGGTGAATGCGGAAATCATCAAGATCAGCGGTTACACCATGGATGAAATCCTTGGACAAACCGCCCGCGATATTTTCATGTCGGAACAGGCTTTCGGGGAATTCGGCAAAAAAGCCTACCCGGAGCTGATGAAACGCCGGACCGTGGAAGACAGAATCCAGCTCAGGAAAAAAGACGGCACCACGGTTTGGTGCAATGTCCGGGGCAGGCTGATCTCCCAGGGAGATGATACCCAGGGGATCATCTGGATTCTGAGCGATATTTCCGGCCGCATGGCAGCGGAAGAAGAACGGCAGGCCATTGCCAGGGAACTGGAACAGGCCCAGAGATACAAGAGTCTGAACGTCATGGCCGGTGCCATTGCCCACCATTACAACAATATCATGACCTCGGTTCAGGGCAATATCGAACTGCTTCTCATGGGACTGCCCGAATCGTCCAAAATACGGCGGTTGGCAGTCAACGCCCTGAATTCCGCCCAGAAAGCCTCCCAGATGTCCACATCCATGCTGGTCTATGTGGGACAGCAGAAGGTGGATCCCATGGCCCTGGACCTGGGGCACCTCATTAACGATCTCCAGGCACTTTTGAAAAATAACATCCGTCCCAATACCGAAATCATCCTTGAGCAGGAAAATGTCCCCCTGGTCTGCGAAGCGGACCCGGCCCAGGTCCGGGAACTGATTTTGAACCTCGTTATCAATGCAGACGAATCCATCCCGGATGAGGGCGGACGTATCACCATTTGGACCAGCACGGCGTGTATCAAGGGGCTTGATCAGCCCACGCCTTTCCGGGATGTGGCATTATCCGCGGAAAATTATATCTGCTGCCAGATTTCAGACAATGGCGCCGGCATGGACAAAGAAACCTTCGACCATATGTTCGAACCGTTCTTCTCCACCAAATTCACCGGGCGGGGATTGGGACTTTCCATTGTGGCAGGCATCCTCAAGGCCCACCGCGGCACCATGGAAGTCAGAAGCGCCCCTGATGAAGGCACCGTCATCCGGTTTTACCTGCCGGCGGCACCCCATGTGAAAGCGATCTCCACCGATATAACCGAAGCAAGCCTGCCTACAAAAGAGCTGCCGCGCTACTCCGGCAAGGTCATCTTTGCGGACGACCATCTGGAGGCAGCCCGTATCGGCGAAACGCAGCTGCACCGGCTGGGGTTTGAGGTAATTCTGGCCTCCAACGGTCAGGAAGCCATTGATCTGTACCGCCAACACGGTAAAGCGATTGCCCTGGTTATCCTGGACGCAGTGATGCCCACTGTCAGCGGCACGGACGCCCTGAATCGGATTCGCAAGATAGATCCCAATGCCAGGATCATCCTGGTCAGCGGGTACAGCAAAGATCAGATTGAACCGGACCTTTCCGATGCCAAACCTGACGTCTTCCTTCAAAAACCCTATAAGATGGATCAGCTTCTTGAAGCCGTAGCCCGGATCATGGGCTCATGAGGCCGGTCTGAAAAACGGTTTTCCCCTTTTGCGAGTCACCCGGAGTTCCCCCCGGTCCGACAGATACTTCAGGGTAACCACAATCCATCCCCCGAGCAGGGACCGCTGCAGGGTATTCTTGGGATAAAACCTTCGGTAAATTCCGTCAAAGTCAATACCGCTGCTGCCCGCACCGGCAACCACCCCACGGATCTGTTCGATTCTGTGATGACGGTGGGCAATGGCGTTGCGGATCCTGCCTTTCGGATCGGTGACGGCACTGCCGTGGGCAGGCAGGATGAGCGTCAAGCCGGGCAGTTGCCCCACCCGCCCAAGGCTTTTGAGATACAGGTTCAGATCGGATTTGGTGGGCCCCAGCCAGGTGGTGATCCTCCTGAGCACCAGATCCCCGCCCAGCAGCACCCCTGTTTTCCTGTTGAACAACGCGATATCGTCATCGCAATGCCCGGGAACGGGGATAATCTCCCAGGAGGCGTTGCCCACCGAAAGCACCTGCCCCTCCCGCACAGGCACCACCCCTTCCCCAACAAACCGAATCCGGCAAAGCCGGATCAGCATCTCATTGATCACAGCGTTGCGTATCCTGGGCCAGGAACTGCCCCGGCCTTTCAGATCCGTATCAAACAGGGCTTGCTCTTCCCAGAAATAGTGTTTGTAGTTCCCCCGGGAAGTAAACCGCGCGGCTTGTTTGCCCGTGGCCAGCACATCCAGGCCCGATTTCTCCCGAAGATAGGCCAGGCCGGAGAAATGGTCCCAGTGACCGTGGCTCGCCATCACCCGGGTGATCCGGCAGGGCCGCCCTTTGGCCCGCTCAATGGTTTCAATCTCACGGATCTGTTCCACCAGTTGCCGCCCCATCTTCCGGACACCGAAACCCGAATCAAAAACGATTCCGTTCTCACCGGCGATCACGTAGATGTTCAGGGAAAACTTAAACCGGCTGACGGACTGAACGATTTTATAGATACCTGGTGCTGCTTCCTGAACTGTGCTCATCTTATTTTCTTTTCCAGTTTTTTACGTAGTTGACTTGGCCGCCTTTCCACCTATTCCATGGGTTGCCCAGTTTACCTGCGGCCCATTTTAAAAGGCAAGGAGAATCGAATAGCCCACATGTATTTACCTCTTTGGATATGGCCGATATGACGTTCAACTCATTTACCCGAATGAGCAAGGATAAAAAAGCCTTTTCGAACACTTAAATCGCAAGTCATTTTATATGAAAGAACCAAGCAACTCTTTGAATTCTTTCATGGTTTGTTGTGGGCACGGCGCATGACGTTCATACCCATAGGGCAGAAACTGGGCGGCCCATGGCCGTTTATTACGATCTTACGAAAGCCAACAATAAAGAATAATCGTGATCATCAGCAGCTTTTAGTGCCTGAATATATGCTTGTCTGATTTCAGAAGGAGCCGCAAGATTTTTACCTCCCCAGGAGAATGGAGCCTTTTCAAATATCTTTTCAAGAATCAAATCAGCAATGAATCTGGCATGACGACCATTACCATTTGGGAATGGATGGATCGCCACGAGTCTATGGTGAAACCTGGCTACAACCTCATCAGGGCTATAGGACTCATATTCCAACCAGCCATTGGCCTCTTCACACAAAGCGTAAACCTGAGTTTCTATGAGATGAGGCAAAACCCCCAGGTTCTTTTCTGTATTTCGATATTTGCCAGCCCATTTCCACACGTCAGAGAACATTTTTCTATGCAGTGTGCAAAGAAACTCTGGTGTCAGAATATCCTTATGTCTGATTCCTTTAATCCAGATCCGGGCTTCTGATATGTTATGAGCTTCCCAAAAATCCAATTGCTGCCGTGTGGTAATATGGGATAATTTCAAACCTTTTAACTCATCGGGTTCAAGAGGCGTTGCATTTTTATCATATTTTATCATGTGGCTATTTCCAAACAGATCCGGATTCCAAAACCTGAGCAACCATCTGTTCAAGCAATTTTTTCCGTTCACTCTCCGGCAGGTCTTGGGCTTCAAGACTCATTGTTTGCATAACTTTATCGAACTCTTTTGACGCCTTCAAAAACGCTTGCTGCTTTACAGTATCATCTAAACTGGTCCGGGGGACAAAACCGTATACGAACACACAGTCTAAACCATCTGCCACCTTTTGCATGGTCTTTATGGTAAGATTTCCGGCTATTTCATCTTGTTCGATCTTGGCTATTCTGGATTTATTTACCCCAATACGATCCGCGAGCGTTGCCATACTCATACCCAAAGCGGTTCTTATGGCTTTAATCCAACCGGTATGCGGCCTATCAACATGAACCAAATCTAAAAAGGGCTTTAAAGAGTCGGTTAACTGTTCTCGAATGATTTTATTTTTAACTCCACGCTTCATTTGATCACATATAAGTAGAATTTTAAACACACTATGTCTATATATATATAACCAAACCCTCATTGTCAATTTATATATATGTGAACGATTTCATTGTGTCTTCGGACTATTCAAACGGGAAACCCTGCATTCTGGACATTTGACGCTGAATATTTTCCTGTAAGATATCGGCGTAAATCTGAGTTGTGCGAATGTCAGTATGCCAAAAAATCTTCTGAACCATTTCAAGGTCTATCCTGCTGGCAAGGTAAACGACGTTTAAACCCCATCTTCAGCCGATTGGCATCCTGATTTAATATGCCTCCAACAGCAAAGGAGGTATCCGATGACAAAATCATGGAAAGAGAAACATCTGGACGGATACAAAATTGAAAATTCAAATTAGGCGATATTTTTTCCCGCATCCGACGGTAAACCAAGTCGATTTTGGCCTATTTTGACCCATTTTGAAATTTTGTTGAATATCCCGAAAACCCCTGGTATAAAGGCGTATAGTCCTGATGCCGGTGTAACTCAGTTGGTAGAGTAGCTCACTCGTAATAATCTCTTAGAAACAATGATTTCAGATAGTTACAAAATATTTTCCCGCATTTTTCCCGCACTATTCAAAAGAATATCCATCCATTTTAGACATCTGACGCTGAATATTTTCCTGTAAGATATCGGCGTAAATCTGGGTTGTACGAATGTCAGTATGCCCGAGAATCTTCTGAACCATTTCAAGATCTATCCCGTTGGCAAGCATAGTGGTGGCAGCGGTATGTCTGAGGTCATGAAATCGTGCTTGAACACCTATTTTCCGTACAATTTTATCTCTGAAATAATTTGAAAGAGTGGAGACATGATTGTATCTGAAAATTTTACCCTTATCTTTTCGCTCGGGTAATGCCTGGTGGAGTAGATAAAAGGCCCTTTCCTTATCACCTTTTCCACGTACCGTGATTGTATCGCCTTTGATATGCTCGTACCTGGCCCGAACAATTTCAGCCCTTCGACAACCGGTGAATAATGCAAACTTAATCACCCGATACATTTCAGGTTCATTTTTTTTCGCAAATTCCAAAATTGCTCCGACATCGTCTTTTTCAATTGGCCTGGGTGTGGAACGGCCAGTTTTATACTTTTTTATGGACGGTTTCTGCTCAATATAACCTTCTGCTTTCGCCCACTCCAAACCGGCATTAATCCGAGCAAGATAAGTGTTAACGGAGACTTTCTTCATTCGTGTGAGGGCAATCTGCTTAAACTTCTTAATTGTATCTTTTGTGATGGACTTTAATGGAATATCCCCAACGGTGTCCTTCAGGCTGGTGAAAGCGATAGTATCATTTCTGAGCGTTTCCGCTGATAATTCAGACCGATCAGGATCACTGATGTAAATGGCATTGAACTCCGATATTGAAACATCTTCTCGCCCATCAAAAAGAAGAAGGCGACCGCGCAGGGCTTCTGCTTCCATTTCCTTGAAAACAGCTTTAGCAATCTCAGAGTCTTTTGTCCGTAGGGCTTTGGAGCGATTGCGCGCATACTCCACGTGATACCACCCATTTCTTTTAAACAGTCTCAGCGACGCCATCTATCTTATCCTGCCTATCTGGCTGAATATTCGCTTAGCCTTATCCTGCGCACTTTCAAACGGTTCATGCCAGTATTTATCAATACTTTCTCTGTCAAAAGACCAATCTGCGCGTTTGAGCTTCATTACCTTTCGCCCTTTTATTTTCCCCTCTTTGGCAAGGGTAATAAGCTGTTTCTGACCGATACCGGAATAGACCGCTGCCTGTTTCAGACTCATATAGCGTACAGGTACGAGTGAATCTTGAATTGCATTCAGGATTTCGCGTTTCATTTCCTGAATGAGGTCGTTATCGCGGTATTCAGTCATGACTAAAATGGAATTCCGTTTTCCTGGGTGATATCCACGCCGATAGAGACCAAAAAGCGTAAAAGCGTGGTTTCATCGGCAAATAGATATGTGGGGTACCCGTTGATTATCTGTTCACGCACTCCGATTCGTTTACCGTTTGATTTGAGCTTTTTGTATTTGCGGACGAACCGCCGAAACTTTATGGCCTGGTCTTTATTCAGCCATAGGTGAAAGGGTTCCGGCTTCTCATCTTTCAAGACACTGGCATACCCCCAGGCCCGGCCAATGGAGATCACTTCGCCGTCTTCGTTCTCGATCTCATTGGTTTTAGAAAAGTATTTGCCGATGTATGCGATGGCCTGCCGGGAGTTGTGTATCTTGCGGAATGATTTTCTGTGACAGGCAACCACCAGGGCGTTGTCATCATCAGTACCAATGATTTCAATCCACTTGGTTAGGATCATAATGCAGGTCAATTGCCAGTCCTTTTCCTGCTTAGGACTGAGGCCTGCCAGGGCAATATGGTAATGGGGAATATACATGCCCTTAAGCTTGCCGGACTTCCGGTCGGTGAACTCCTTTTTCCAGATTTCCTTAAGGCCCTGTTTGTGGATGAACCGTTTCAGCTTTTTCAGGCATTCGTTGGCAAAGTCCCGGCGTTCGGCAAGAGTTTTGCCCACCATGACATCATCCGGGAATGTAAAATCGATCCAGAGGCCCAGGTCCAGGATACTTGCTAAGAACTGTTTTAGGCGGTTTGCGGAACCCCGAGAGACTTTGGTGATGATGCCTCGTTTACTTGGCTGACGGTGCCGAACAGGCTTTTGTATATATAAGCGGGATTCTGAACTGATCTGTGCCGCATATTGTGCCTTTTGTAATGGGGTCATCTCCTGGGGAGGCGAGAGCGGTAATAACTGGCCTTCCACATAACAATGGTCGCCAAGGTCAGGTTGGATGCCATACCGGTTTTCTTTATAGGCATAATGCATTTCGGTTTTTTTATGGATTTCATGGCGGGATTTTTCGTTATCAGGTTTAAAATGCTTGCGCTGATTTTTTGATTTATTCATGGCAGGCATGAGGGGGCGAAGTTGGACATAATTAGGGTGAATGAAGATGTCTTCACCGAGAAAGCCGGGCCGAAGACCATTGGGAATTCTAAGTTTCCCATTTATGGC
>MDTD01180193.1_pt1 | contig 20990 bp, 19 predicted proteins | sample 811221 | NCBI WGS metagenome assembly MDTD01 (sample SAMN05326646, study PRJNA326480) | marine metagenome | isolation source: seawater | place: Pacific Ocean: South West | collected 2011
ATCTTCTTTTTTGGCATATTTTGTTTTTGATCTTCAAACATTACCGGATCCTGATGAGTTGTTATGTTACGTCGTTAAACAGGTTTTATTACTGTTTGTAAACTTTGCGATAAAATGACACCATCTCGGGTATCTAGTCAACCTTAGGAGCGAAAGTATGAAAAAACATGTAATTTCCACCCCAGGTGCGCCTTCAGCTATTGGTACTTATTCTCAGGCCATCCGTGTCGGCAACCTGCTTTTTGCATCGGGCCAGATTGGACTAGATCCCGAAACCATGAAACTTCGAGATTCTTTTAAGGGTCAAGTGGTTCAAATTTTTTCTAATATATCAGAGATCTGTTTACAGGCTGGTGGATCACTCGACTCCGTTGTAAAACTAACGGTTTTTTTGAAATCGATGGAAGACTTCGGAGAGCTCAATGTAATAATGGAGGATTTTTTTAAGAAACCTTTCCCCGCTCGATCAGCTGTAGGTATTTCAGAGTTACCGATGAAGGCGGCTGTTGAGGTAGAGGCGATTATTGCACTTTAGCTGGATTGGCTTAATGATTTATAACAAAGAAAAGTTACCAACCACTGACAGTGTTGCCTTAAAACTTGAACGGCTCGGGATATTCAGGTTGGGAGATATTCTTCTTCACACACCACATCGTTATGACGATGAGACTAAAATTATACCAATTCGCAAGGCTATAGCTGGCGAGGTTGTCCAAGTTCAAGTAAGCGTTATTGAAAAAAAAATTTTATATCGTCCAAAAAGGTTACTCCATGTTTTTGTTCAAGATGAAACAGCATCGTTGATTATTAAATTTTTCAACTTTTTTCCTAGCCAGTTAAAAGTATTTGTGCCGGGTAATATCCTGAGGGTTAGTGGGATTCTACGATTCTCAAGGTCTGGCTATGAGCTCATACATCCAAGATATAAGTTAGTAAATAAATCGACCCCCTTGCCTGAGGTTCTAACTCCGATATATCCGACAATTGCAGGGGTGAGGCAATCCACTTTGAGACGTCTGGTCTCGCTAGCTTTGAAAGATCTGGGAGATGACGACACCTTATCAGAGGAATGTTTAAAGAGGTTTAATTTAATGGGATACAAGGCCGCTCTGTCATTGATACATTATCCACCATCCAATGTGGATAGGAGTTCTTTGAGCAACCGCACCCATCCTGCTTGGCACCGACTTAAATTTGATGAGTTACTAGCGCAGCAACTTCTATTACGAAATCATCGGAAAAATAAAGCTCAAAAGGCTGCGTTAGGGATAAAAAAAAACAATGTGTTGCAGCAAAAATTATTGATAAATCTTCCATTTCAATTGACTAGCGAGCAGATTAAGGCTTTATCTGAGATTGAGTCTGATATGGTTCACCAGACCCCAATGCACAGGCTACTGCAAGGTGATGTGGGAAGCGGTAAAACTATTGTGGCGGCTTTAGCGGCGCTGAATGTAATAGGTATGGGTTTACAAGTAGCTGTTATGGTGCCCACAGAGATACTTTCCGAACAGCACTTTAACAAATTTAAGACTTGGTTTCATCCTCTGGGCATACAGTTAGTATGGATGACAGGTTCTATGAAGAAAAAAGACTATAAAGAATGTCTTGATAAAATAGAAAATGGATTTTACAAAATAATAATTGGAACTCACGCACTATTTCAAGAAAAAGTAAAATTTTTTAATCTAGCGATGGTAATCATAGATGAGCAACATCGCTTCGGTGTTAATCAGCGATTAGCTTTGAGAAAAAAAGGAAATAAAGTCATCGATTCCCATCTACCGCATCAACTTATGATGACTGCCACTCCAATTCCGCGCACTCTAGCTATGAGCTATTTGGCTGACTTGGATGTCACGACAATTGCGGAGCTTCCACCAGGAAGGAAGAGAGTACGAATGAGACTTTTATCTCGAAATAAAAAATTTAAATTACTGGAATATTTATCTGAGGTGTGTCTGAGTGGGAGGCAGGTATACTGGGTCTGCCCCCTCATTGAGCAAAAAGAAGAATCCGAAACCACTGCATCTCCGCAAAGTGCAGAAAAAACTTACCAAGATCTCATAGAGCAATTACCTGGAATATCCATAGGTTTGGTACATGGAAAAATGACTGGTGACGAGAAATCACAGGTCATGAGTCTTTTTAAACTTAAGAAAATTTCGATATTAGTTTCAACAACGGTTATCGAGGTAGGGGTGGACGTGCCAGATGCCACCGTTATGATTATAGAAAACGCGGAACGGATGGGATTGTCTCAACTTCATCAATTACGAGGAAGGGTTGGTCGAAGTATTTTGGAAAGCACTTGTGTCTTGATTTACCAAAGCCCTCTTTCCTCAATTGCACAACAAAGACTCAAAATAATATATGAAAATAGTGATGGTTTTGACGTGGCAAAGTATGATCTCGGATTACGCGGTCCTGGCGAGTTTATCGGAGTAAAGCAATCAGGAGTACCTGTTCTAAGATTTGCCAGTGTCGAGGGGGATCAAAAATTACTTGAGACGGTTATTAATTTTTCAAAAGAGTTGGTCAACCAAGAATCCAGAATTGTAATTCCACATATTATGAAGTATTTTAGAACTGACATCTCTTACTTGTTGTCATAAATGGTTTTTCTACAAAAAGGAAAAATTAGGTCGTATTGTCATTTAATGCGGTTACACCAGCCGGTTGGAATCTTTTTGCTATTGTGGCCTACTCTTTGGGGACTACTTTTAGCTAATGAAGGACGTCTTGAATGGAAAATTACACTTATTTTTATCCTTGGTGTGGTGGTAACAAGGTCAGCTGGATGCGTGATAAATGATATAGCTGATAGAAATTTTGATGGATTAGTCACAAGGACGAAAAATCGTCCTTTAGCCAAGAAGGAGATTTCTGTGATAGAGTCCGCATCAATTGCCGTAGCCCTTATCTTTGCAGCGGTCTTATTGGTGAGCCAGCTCAATTATTTGACTTTAAAAATATCAGTGGTAGCGCTGTTCTTTATAGCCACATATCCCTACACCAAGAGGTTTTTTTCTATTCCACAGGTGTATTTAGGAATAACTTTCAGTTTTGGAATTCCTATGGCCTATGCAGCATCTCTGAATTTTGTACCCTTTGAGGCTATTTTGCTCATGATGGCTAATATGTTTTGGGTGATAGCATACGACACTGAGTATGCAATGATAGATAGGGAGGATGACAAGCACCTCGGAATAAAAACCTCGGCTCTTTTGTTTGGTAAGAGAGATGTTTTTTTTGTATTCCTATCTCATGGTGTTTTTTTGTCTATTTTATGTTTTATCGGAATCCTTAAAGAATTTAGGCTCACCTTCTTTCTTTTGATTCTAGTAGTGTTATTAACTATATTTAGGCAGTATTTTTTTATAGTCGGAAGAAAACCTGAGGGATGTCTGAAGGCTTTTAGACAGAACAATTTGGTTGGTTTTATAATTCTTCTGATTATTGCTTTTGAGCAATATGTAACCTGAGATAATTTCAGAGACGAGAGAAATTATTATGAATTTAGATTTAACCTCGAAGAGGGCGATAGTAACGGGAGGTAGTAAAGGAATTGGCTTCGCTTGTGCAAAAACACTTTTGAAGGAGGGTGTACGATTAGTTGTTTCTTCGAGAAGTGCTCACAACTTAAAAAAAGCAAAAAGTAAATTAGATAAACTTGGCGAGATACATGTGTTACAAGCAGATCTTTCCAAATCTGACGAGGCCTGTGAAATGGTTAAATCAGCTAAAGATATATTAGGGGGAATTGATATTTTAGTAAATTCCGCAGGAGCGGCCAAACAATCGCCTTTAAGTCAATTAAGTTCGTCTGCATGGTCTGATGCTATGAAAGCAAAGTATTTTACTTATATTCACACGATTCATGCTGTTTTGCCTATCATGAGGAAAACATATTGTGACGGTGCTATAGTCAATATCATAGGCACCGGTGGTAAATTTCCCTTGCCGTTTCATTTAGCGGGAGGCGCAGCTAACGCAGCACTCATGCTTACAACATCGGGAATGGCGGGTGTCTTGGGTGTAGATAAAATTAGAATAAACGGGGTCAACCCCGGATATATTAGAACCGATCGGTTAAAGCATATTATTGAGGCAAAAAAACAAGACAGTGGCGTTGAAAACGTGGAGGAGAAAATAGTTAATCAAATTCCTCTCTCGCGAATGGGAGAAGCTGACGATGTTGCAAATTTGGTGGCTTTTTTGGTTTCGTCTCGCGCGAGTTACATTACCGGGGCAAATATTTCTATAGACGGGGGCCTTTCGCTAGCAATATGAATTTAGCCCGTTTTTAATCTCTCAGGGTAAACTTTCAGCTTGGGTGAAAAGCAGGTTTTGAGCTTTTTTTGGTTATAAGGGTTTCTAATGCAGGTTGCAAATCGTAAAAGTTGGAATTGTTCGAAGAGTGCCTTTTCAAGGCTGTTTTTACATGAGTATTTTCAATGTGTTATTTTATTAGGCCATAGTATTATTTTCTTGTAACAAATTGACTTTTTTGGAATTTCTTATCGATAATTACTGAGCACACCACGCATTAACTATGGGTATTTAAGGAGATTAAAATGAAATCGGTCTGCAATTATGCTAGTAATAGGCACAAGTTTTTTTTAGTAGCAATTTTATCTATCAGCCTTCTTTTGACTGGATGTGGCTCCAACACTGACACAACTCAAAGTGGAGTTATTAAAATAGGTCAGGTCAGTCCCCTAACTGGTAATATAGCTCATCTCGGAAAGGATAATGAAAATGGTGTGAGACTGGCAATTGAGGAAGTTAATGCCGAGAGTTTAAAAATAGGGGGAAAATTAGTAACTTTTGAATTGGTATCCGAGGATGATGAGGCCAAGCCACTCAAGAGTACTATTGTGGCGCAAAAGTTGGTCGACCGAGGGGTGGTTGGTGTTATCGGGCACCTCAATTCCGGCACTACGATACCAGCCTCAAAAATATACTCTGACGCAGGTATACCTCAAATATCACCATCAGCCACCAACGTTAACTATACAAAACAGGGGTTTAAAACGGCGTTCAGAGTTATAGCTAATGACGCTCAGCAAGGAAGGGTTTTAGGGAGTTTTGCTGCCAAGCTAGGGGCAAAAAAAATTGGGGTTATTGATGATAGAACGGATTATGGCAAAGGATTAGCAGAGGAGTTTGAAAAAGCAGCAAAAAATTCGGGGTCGGAAATTGTTACCCATGAATTCACTGATAACACGAAGACCGATTTCACGGCTATCCTTACGAGAATTAAGAGCATGAACGCAGACCTAATTTTCTTTAGTGGCATGGATGCCCAGGCAGGACCAATGATGAAGCAAATAAAAAACTTAGGCATGGATGTGCTATTTCTTACTGGTGATGGTGGCCAAACAAAACAGTTTTTAACTTTAGCAGGAGACCAGGCTGAGGGAGCTTTCGCTTCATCCCCGGGCGAGCCTCTTAGCAAGATGGTGGGAGGTGATGTCTTTACAAAAAAATATGAGGAGAGGTTTGGTCAATCGATTCAGATTTATGCTCCATACGCCTATGATGCCACTCAAGCCCTTATACGAGCAATTGTGGATGCAGATTCCACTGATCCACAAATATACCTACCTAAACTGGCTGAAATAGAGTACGACGGAGTGACGGGTCCGGTTTCATTCGATGAGAAAGGTGATATAAAAAGGGGTACTATAAGTTTATATCAAGTAAAAAATGGCCAGTGGACCTACTTGGAAACACTTCAGTGAGAATGATTCAAAATTAGAATCTAACGATAGCGTCTTTGGCTCTGGTTAGTCCTTTCCTCCGGCGCGGTAGATTGGAGATCATGTGGATATATTTTTACAGCAGATAATAAACGGTCTAGTACTTGGTAGTGTTTATGCGTTGGTCGCATTAGGATATACCATGGTCTACGGAATTCTGGGACTAATAAACTTCGCACACGGAGAAGTTGTGATGGTTGGAGCAATGGTTGCTTTATCTACGGTTGGTTTGCTAAGTGGCTCTGAATTAGCAATTTCTGGCAACACTGTTATTTTACTTTCCTTGGGCGTATCTATTTTAGCCTGCTGTTTACTTGCTTTTACGATAGAAAGAGTTGCATACCGACCGTTGCGTAATGCTCCTAGACTTGCTCCCTTGATCACCGCTATAGGTATGTCCATTTTGCTGCAAAATGTTGCAATGATGATTTGGGGTCGCCAGTATAGAACTTTTCCCGATATTCTTTCGGTTAAGTCGTATTCGTTAATGGGAGCAAGCATAACAAACGTTCAAGTGTTTATCGTGTTTATTTCTTTGGCTCTTATGCTAATGTTGTTAGCAATTATCTATTTAACAAGAATGGGTAGAGCAATGAGGGCCACGGCAGAGAATCCGAAGGTAGCAAGCCTCATGGGTGTAAATGTAAACTCCGTTATCTCTCTAACGTTTATTATTGGCGCAGCACTAGCTGCTGTAGCGGGGGTTCTGGTGGCCGCTAATTACAGTGTGGCGCATTATTCAATGGGTTTTATATTGGGGCTAAAAGCTTTTACTGCGGCGGTATTAGGAGGTATTGGAAATATCGTAGGCGCCATGGTGGGCGGGATTCTTCTGGGACTTATAGAGAGTATTGGAGCTGGTTACATCGGCGATCTCACGGGAGGATTTTTGGGTAGTCATTATCAGGACGTGTTTGCTTTCCTGGTTCTCATTGGGGTTTTAGTTTTCCGGCCTACAGGTATCATGGGTGAAAGAATTGCTGACAGATCATGAATATTAATTTTTCGGCGCTGCGGGAAAATAAAAAGATTTTATGGGTTGGCTATTCGATGATCGGCATTGCCCTCTTAATTTTGCCTTTTATTATTGAATCGTCAATTGGACTTACTTGGGTCCGGATATTGGATTTTGCGCTAATTTATGGAATGTTAGCTCTGGGTTTGAATATCGTGGTCGGATTTGCAGGTTTGTTGGATTTGGGATATATCGCTTTCTACGCGGTAGGTGCCTATACTTGGGCGCTTCTAGCCTCTCCGCAGTTCGGTATTCACATGCCATTTTGGTTAATATTGCCAATCGGTTTTGTCACCGCCGGTTTCTTCGGTATTCTTCTTGGAGCTCCCACATTAAGACTTAGAGGCGATTACTTAGCAATTGTGACTCTTGGGTTTGGAGAAATTGTTAGAATTTTCCTCAATAATCTGGATCATCCTATAAACATTACCAATGGCCCTGTCGGCATTAATTTAATTGATCCAATAGCTATTGGTGATGTTGGACTAACAAAAACTAATGAGGTGCTCGGTATCACATTAACTGGAGCCCACAGTTATTATTATATTTTGCTTTTTCTTTTGATGCTTACCATGTTTATTTGTATTAGGCTTCAAGATTCGAGGCTGGGGCGAGCATGGATAGCTATCAGAGAGGATGAGACCGCAGCTCAAGCTATGGGGGTCAATACTCGTAACGTCAAGTTGTTAGCATTCGCTCTGGGTGCCAGTTTTGGTGGAGTGGCCGGCGGAGTGTTTGCCAGTTTTCAAGGGTTTGTCAGTCCGGAAAGTTTCATACTGCTTGAATCTATAATGGTTTTATGCATGGTAGTCTTGGGGGGTATGGGAAATGTTTGGGGTGTGGTTCTCGGTACTTTTATACTCGCAATACTCCCTGAAATCTTGAGAGATATTAGTTCCCCCCTTCAAGTTAGCTTGATTGGGAGGGTTTTGCTAGATCCCGAGAGCCTAAGAATGGTTCTTTTTGGACTGGCGTTGATCCTTGTTATGCTAATTCGTCCATCCGGCATATTGCCTTCATCGGGTAAGCCTTAGTCGATGAAAAAAGCACGAAATATCGTAGCTTCCGCAAAAGGTTTAAGCAAATCGTTTGGGGGATTAAATGCATTATCAGACATTGATTTTGACATTGAAAGAGGTGATATATTTGGGATTATAGGGCCAAATGGTGCTGGCAAAACAACTTTGTTTAATATATTGACGGGTATCTACAAGCCAGACTCTGGATACTTTGAAATAGGAGGCAAAAATCTAACTAGAAGTAAGCCCCACGACATTGTTAAGTCGGGTTTGGCCAGAACATTTCAAAATATAAGGCTGTTTGGGGGTATGACATGTTTGGATAATGTGAAAGTCGGTTGTCATGTACGTGGCAAAATTGGCGTACTTGGCGCGATATTTAGACACCAAAAAGCGATTGATGAGGAGAAAGCTATAGAGAATAAAGCAAAAAAGCTGATTGAATATGTGGGCTTGAATACCGATTTGTCTCGGATTGCCAGTAACCTATCCTATGGAGACCAAAGAAGATTAGAAATAGCTCGGGCACTTGCAACGGGGCCATTGATCATAGCTCTGGATGAGCCAGCGGCGGGCATGAATCCAACCGAAACTGGGGAATTAAGAGACTTACTAGTCAAAATGAAGTCAGACGGTATTACAATTTTACTGATCGAACATGATGTTAAGTTGGTGATGGGTCTTTGCGACCGTGTTGCTGTTCTTGATTATGGACGTAAAATTGCTGAAGGTGTTCCAGAGGCGGTAAGAGTTGATCCTTTGGTTATAACGGCATATTTAGGGGGTGACTTACCGTGACCCTCGCCCTTGATCTAAAAAATATTGAGGTGCGATATGGTGGAATTAAGGCTGTCAAGGGTGTAAATCTTTCAGTTAACGTTGGTGAGATAGTAGCGTTAATTGGGTCAAACGGAGCTGGTAAATCATCGTTACTTAATGCGGTTTGTGGTTTAGTTAAATTTACTGGTGAGGTTAACTTGTATGGTAAACAGATAAAAAACTATTCGTGCGACCGAGTTGTAAAGCTGGGTCTCGCTATGGTGCCTGAGGGGAGAGGGATTTTTGGTAGATTGACTGTCAAGGAAAATCTCATGATGGGCGCTTTTTTAATAAACAACGGGACTTACACCAAAGTTGATATTACCAACATATTCTCTATGTTTCCTAGACTAGCCGAAAGAAGTGATCAGATTGCTGGAACTTTATCTGGGGGAGAGCAGCAAATGTTAGCTATTGGAAGGGCGCTGATGAGTAGGCCAAAAATTCTTCTATTGGACGAACCCTCCATGGGATTGGCTCCCCTCATGGTTAAGAAGATATTTGATGTGATACATAAAATATCTGACGAGAAAGTTGCTATTTTATTAGTTGAGCAGAATGCAAGATTGGCGTTAGAGTTCGCTTCGCGTGCATACGTAATGTCCAGTGGACTTATTAACCTCGAGGGATCCTCCAGTAGCCTCATGCATAATTCTTCTGTTCGCAAGGCGTATTTGGGCGAATAGGTTTCCTAAACAAAGAGCTAATTTTTAATCCAATCCCGTGCTGTGAGGAATTTATTGGTCAACTCATATTCTCTAGATTTCGGCGCAGGTTCCCAATTGTATTTCCACGACACCAGAGGAGGCATGGACATCAGAATAGACTCTATCCGTCCATTGGACTGAAGACCGAATAGAGTTCCTCGGTCGTGAACAAGATTGAATTCAACGTACCTTCCTCTTCTGTACAACTGAAAATCACGTTCTCGATCATTAAATTTTACGTCCTTTCGTCTCCTTACAATCGGCAAATATGAAGGTAGAAAAGATTGACCTACCCCCTTACTAACCGAGAAACAGGTATCAAAATTTGGCGAGCAGAGATCATCAAAAAAAACACCACCGACTCCTCGGTATTCATTTCTGTGGGGTATAAAAAAGTATGAATCGCACCAATCTTTGAACTTTGGGTAATAGGCCTTGTCGATTTTGTCTAGATTTTGTTTAACTTTCGTGTGGAAATCTATCACATCGTCCTCGTACCCATAGTAGGGCGTCATGTCTATGCCACCTCCAAACCACCAGTGCTGAATTTTATTTTTGTCGGTTGCTATGAAAAGTCTTATGTTCATATGGATAGTTGGCACATGAGGGTTTTGCGGATGAATTACACAGGATAGCCCTAAAGCTTCAAATTCCCCGCCCGTTATTTCCCTTCTGTTTTGAGCGGCGGAGGGAGGTAGGTTTTTCCCCTTTACATGGGAGAAGTTTATTCCCCCACGTTCAATTATCTTTCCATTTTCTAAGATCGAGGTAACGCCCTCGCCAATTGGTTTTTTCCATCGGTCAAGATGAAATTTATTCCCATCCAGTGCAGCTAGACTGGTAATAATTTCATGTTGCAAATTTATAATAAATTTTTTAAAAGCTTCGGTCTCTACCATAACCAAGTAATTTGCAGAAAAATTTATCTATTGGCCAATATCTCGCCTGTAATGACATTGCTTTAGGTTTATAGATGCAATAGTTGACAAGACTTTACGTCTGGCTAGCTGAATGTTATCCCCCAAACTGGTAACGCACATTATTCTGCCCCCGCTTACTACCGCTTGCCCTCTTTGCATTTGAGTTCCAGAGTGAAATATGTGCAAGTCCGGAGAATTTTCTGGAAGACTTCCAATTATTTGACCTCGCACTGGGTTTTGGGGATAACCTTTGGATGCGATCACCACACCAAGTGCTGATCTTTTATCCCACTCAATTTGATACTTGTCCAGTTGTTTTTTTGCTCCAAGAGCCACCAGAGAAAAGAAACTACTTTTGAGCCTCAATAATAGGGGCTGTGTCTCCGGATCTCCTAGCCTGCAATTAAATTCCAAAACTTTAGGATCTCCTGATTGATCGATCATTAGTCCGGCATACAAAAAACCTTGAAAATCTATGCGGTCTGTTTTCAATCCATTCAGAGTTGGCGTAATTATATCTTTCATTATTTTGCAATCGAGTCTTTCATCGACATTCTCGTAAGCTGGAGAAAAAGCTCCCATACCTCCGGTGTTAGGGCCTTGGTCTCCATCTAATAACCTTTTATAGTCTTTACTTGTGGCCAGTGGAATTACACTGCTACCGTCGGTGGCAACGATATAACTCAATTCTCGGCCAACAAGAAATTCTTCTATGATAATTTTTTTACCTGCATCACCCAGAGAACAATCAACTAAGAGCATTTCGACCGCGTCATGTGCCTCCTTGGCGTCTTTTGCAATAATCACACCTTTACCAGCGGCTAAACCATCAGCTTTTATGACCGAGGGAAATTTTTCAAGGCTAGAAATATACTTATGTGCATTTTGACTATCAGTAAATGTTTTGTGTTTTGCCGTCGGTATATTATTTTCAATCATAAATTTTTTTGCAAAGTCTTTACTACTTTCAAGCATAGTTGCCTGTTTGGTTGGCCCGAAAATTGTTAGCTTATTTCTTTTGAATTTATCAACTATACCCTCAGAGAGCGGAGTTTCCGGGCCAACAACTGTAATGTATATCTCATTTTCCTTGGCGAATAAGATTAAATCATCGAAAGTTTTAGCGGTAATATTGTGAATTTTATTTTCGGCAGATGTCCCTCCATTTCCGGGAGCGACATAAACAGATTCTACTCTTTTGTCTTTCGCCAAAGCCCATGCGATTGCATGTTCACGACCACCAGATCCAACGACTAAAATTTTGTAATTATTTTTTTTCATGTATTTTAATTTCTATCAATGCCTGAAATGCCGGTATCCCGTTAATATCATCGCCATCTTAAGTTTATTTGCCGCATCAATTATTTCTTGATCCCTCACGCTCCCTCCCGGTTGGATCACAGCAGTCACGCCAGCTTCAGCAATCAACTCTAAAGCGTCTGGAAAAGGAAAAAAGGCATCAGAGGCTACGACTGACCCACGAGTTTCCAACTTTACCTCTTTCGCTTTGATCCTGGCAATTTTAACTGAGTCTACCCTACTCATTTGCCCTGCTCCAACACCAATTGTCATCTTATCTTTACAAAAAACAATTGCGTTAGATTTTATAAATTTAGATACTTCCCAAGCAAAAAAAAGATCTTTCTTTTCTTCATCGGTAGGTTTCCTTAAGGTCGGTATATTGTAATTTTTTGAATCGTAATCGGTATTTACATCCCTACTTTGCAGCAGAAAGCCGGTAGAATGATATTTTAGTTCGAAAGGAGAAGATTTTTCTGCGGCCTTTGTTTTAATAATTCTGATATTTTTTTTCTCCTCAAATACTTCTATAGCACTTTTTTCAAAATCAGGAGCAATGATTACCTCGACAAATAGACTACTCACTAATTTGGCTACACGTCCATCAATGACATCGTTGAATGCAACAATACCTCCGAACGCTGAGGTGGGATCTGTCGAAAGTGCTTTTTTATAGGCGTCCCCCGGCGTGCGCCCTCTGGCAACCCCGCAGGGATTTCCATGTTTTACGATAACGCAGCTTGGAATTTCTAAATTTTGAACGCACTCGTTTGCGGTATCAATGTCGACCAGATTGTTAAATGATAGATCTTTTCCTCCTAACTGTTTGACAGAGTCAGAGTTTTTTAGACCATCATAGTTTTGCTCGTACCAACAAGCACGTTGATGAGGATTTTCTCCATATCTGAGTTTATGCCTCTTGGAAAGATGGATATGTATTGTATCGGGAAATTCTGGTGTTTTACCATCTAGACTTATATTGGAAAGGTAATTGCTTACCATGCCGTCATAACTTGCCGTGTGAGAAAATGCCTCAGATGCTAGGCTGAAACGCATCAGCCGGCCTATTTGACCATTTTGTTGCTCAAGTTCCTCAATTACCGATGCGTACTGGGTGCTGTTTGTCAAAACTGAAACATTTTCCCAGTTCTTTGCTGCGGCACGAATCATGGCGGGACCACCAATATCAATGTTTTCAATAGCAATTTCTAATGAGCAAGCTGGTTGTTCTATTTTTTCAGCAAAGGGGTACAAATTCACCACCACTAAATCAATGGGTGTAAGGTTGTGTGAGATCATCTCCTCAGCATGTTCTTTTTTTCGCTTATCACCTAAAATTGCGCCGTGAATTCTAGGGTGCAACGTTTTAACGCGGCCACTTAGAATCTCTGGAAATTTAGTGTAGTCTGATACCTGCTGGACTGGAATGCCAGCATCTTTGAGCAGTTTGGCTGTCCCTCCAGTTGATAAGATATCGAAATTCCACTTAAGTAAATTTTTGCAAAATAATAAAATGTCACTCTTATCTGAAACGCTAACTAGTGCAACGCGTTTTCCATCCATCTTCTAGTCCCTCAAATTTGAGTTTTGAATTGAAAAATTAGGTTTTGATTTTATAAATTTTGATTTTTTTTCGAAGGGTATTCCTATTTACCCCTAACATGGCTGCTGCCTTTGTTTGGTTGCCATCAACATGACTGAGAATGACCTCTATGACTGGTTTTTCAACAGCAGTGATAACCATATCCCTTATACCTACCGGATTCTCCCCGTCAAGGTCATTTAAATACTCCTGTAGTGCTTTTCGCACATGACCTACTATTATATTATCCTCTTCCACTATTGGTCCTATTTAACTGAGAGAGATTTTAAAGCCAAGATTTTATTCACCAAAATTTATTAGCTTCCTTACCTCAATTGTCATACATTTCAATTTAATTTACTACCAAAAATCATCTGTTTTAAGAGAAGTTTACGTAATCGTGGCATCAAACTTAGCATGAGAAGTCCAATGCTTCTGCTTATGACAATAGGTGCAATTTTGTTGGAAAATAATTTTACGATGAAATTAGTGAATAAAACTCCGAAAAGTCTATCATGGCGTCTAAGTTTCCTGTATCTGTATAAAAAATTATTATTACCTATATTGGTCCCTGGATATTGGCGTATGAGCTTAGAGAGATCTGCTACGTCTCTGAGTCCGAGATTTAACCCTTGAGCCGCTACCGGGTGCATAAATTGAGCTGCGTTGCCAAGAAGAATCAATCTTTCTCCGGTTATATTGGTAGCATATTTCATTTTTATCGGCACGCTCTGTCTTCTTTCCACCTTTACGAATTGACCAGCTCTAAAACCAAACTTTTCTTGTAATGATTGTAAAAATTTTTTTTGTGATTTTTGAAGTAGATGTTCAGTCTCAAGTGGAGTACTTATCCATACCAAAGCGTAATTTGAGTTGTGCGGAAGCAATGCTATTGGGCCACTTTCTGTGAATCTTTCGTAGGCTACATTGCAATGATTTTGGTCGGTGAAAACAGTTCCAACAATAGCGCTCTGGTTGAAATTTTTTTCTTTAATTTTCACGATATTCTTTTCTGCTAATTGACCTCCGCCATCAGCAATGACTGTGAGGTCAGAGAAGAACTCCTTGGTTGCTCCGCCCTTTGCTTGACCTGTTATACATGATTTTCCGCCTCTGACAGCTAGACTACCTATTGAACACTGATCCTGAACATGTACTCCTTCAAGCCTCGCTCTTGATATCAAAGCGTCTCTAATATTAGAGTAAGGTAAGACATAACCCAAAGCCGGCAAATCTACCAACTTGCGATCTAATAGAACTTGACCAAAATTACCTCTGTGAGAAACGTGGACTGAATTTATTGCAGTAAAAGATTCGATCTTACTCCAGACACCGATTTTCTCTAGTATTACCTTGCTACCGTAAGTCAAAGCAATCTTTCTAGATGTAGTTGATGCCACAGAAATTTTTTCCTTATCAACAAGAAGGACTTTTTTTCCATTCGCCGCTAAAGCAACAGATAGCGCACATCCAACTGGCCCCGCCCCTACGATTGCCACATCAAATATCATTAGCTAATTTTCTCAATTCTTCAATTTCATCTATTTTCTTAGGTGTTTTTTTTGTTATTACCTCTATTTTTTTTTCTTGTATGACTACATTGTCCTCTATTCGTACCCCTAAATTCCAAAAACATTTTGGCACCTTTGAATTTGGTCTAATGTAGCAACCAGGCTCGATGGTAAGTACCATACCTTTTTTAAATTTTTTCCATTTTTCACCTGATTTATAATTCCCAACATCGTGGACGTCCATGCCTAACCAGTGTCCCGTCCCATGCATATAAAACTGCAGATATTCCTGCTTTTCAATTACCTTATCCCAAGGACCCTTGAGAAGTCCCAGATCTACAAAACCTTTTGACAGAACCTCAATTGCGACGTTATGAGGATCACTGTAAAGTCCACCTGGTTTGACGGCCTTTATTGCTTTTAGTTGGGCATCCAGAACTAATTGGTAGATATCTCTCTGTGGAGTAGAAAATTTATTACCAACCGGAAAAGTCCTGGTGATGTCTGACGCATAGCCTAAAAATTCACAACCAGCGTCCACAAGCACAAGATCCCCTTTTTTTAGCTGAATATCGTTATTAATATAATGCAACGTACATGCATTTTTACCGCTTGCTACGACTGAAGTGTAAGCTGGACCTACGCTACCGTTCATATGAAAATCATACAAGAGTTGGGCCTCTAGTTGAAATTCCCACATCCCACTCTGGACTGTTTGCATAAGCCTTGTATGGGCACTCGATGAAATCCGAGCAGCTTTCCTCATAATATTCAACTCGTTTTCATCTTTGATTAGACGCATCTCATGAATTATGGGTTTAATGTCATTTATCGAGGGCGGTATAATGTTTTGTCTCCTCGATGAGGAATTTAAACTTCTTATAGCATTAAATATTGTTTCATCCCAAGTTTTGCTATATCCAAGATCGTAAAAAACTCGCTTATTTTTTATAAATTTCGGTAGTAAGTTTTCGAATTCTAAAACTGAGTAAGTTTCGTCAAAGAGAAATTTATCCTTAGCCATTTCTGGCCCCATGCGGACGCCATCCCAAATTTCTTTCTCTTCTATTTTATCCCGGCAAAATAGCACGCTTTTATGATGGTCACCACCAACTATGATGGCTATTGATTCTGGTTCTGAAAAACCGGTTAAATAAAAAAAATTACTATCATGACGATATCTGTAAAGAGTGTCGTTACTTCTTACTTTTTCGGGAGCATTTTTTAAGATTATTACACCCTCTCCAATTGCTTGGGACAGATTTTTTCTTCTTTTTAAAAATGTTGCATTCATCTTTTTTTGTCAGTAGTTGAGAATATTTAAATTTTATTTTGGATATTGTTGATCATTAGTTGAGCTACATCAATGCTATTTTCATTATTTAGACTCAGGAGTTCGTTGATCACTGATTTTTGATCTTCCCTTGAGCGGTTTTGCGATAGTTTGAACTTTGCCTCTATTTTATCGACTCTTACGATGAAAAATACCAGGGAGCGGATCAGGTTGGAAATAAAAGTATCGTCCATATTCATTTCCCACTTATTTCTGTCCTTTAATTCATGTTTTGCGGTCAATTCATGTAGAAAACTCTTTATGGTTTTTCTATCAATGATAATCTCTGATCTTCCTGTTACATGCACGACCGCGTAGTTCCAGGTTGGTACACTAGGGTGATTCTTATAGTATCTTGGTGAGATATAGTGATGTGGCCCATGGAATATTGCTGTGACCTCACTTTTTTTTTCCAAATCTTTGCAATGAGCATTTTTTTTCGATATGTGACCGAGCAGTTGGTTTGATGATTCATGATAAAGCAAGGGTGTGTGTGTTATGAAATTTTGCCCAGATGCGTTTGAAATTAGGGTGGCGAAATTGAATTTCTCAAGAAGTGCTATAACCTCTTTTTTTTTGCAAGCTCGGAAAATGTCAGGTAGATGTAAAATTTTAGTTTTTCCTAAGTTTGTTATTTAAATGCAACAGACGCTCCTTGGTTCCAACGTCAGTCCACATACAGGATATACCACTAGCCGTAATTTGATCCTTCAATACGGCTTTCCGAAGCACCTTATTAAGCTGGTAGGGGTTTCCGGAAGGAATATCAGAGAAGAGTTCTTTTGTTAGCACGCTAATGCCGGAAAATGTTAGCGAGTTGGTTAAATTATTTGATGCATAACCATTGTTAATGGAGAAGTCCCCTGTTTCATTATGGTGGGGGTTATTAACAAGATAAATGTGACCCCGTATTCGGGAATCAGTGTTTAGATGCTTTATCTTAGTTTTTAATGCATGGAAGTTGAAATCGGAGTATACATCTGCGTTGATCACGGCAAAAGAGCGCTGATTTATACGGTGCAAAACATTTGCAATCCCACCTGCCGTTTCAAGTAGCCTAGTTTCCCTTGAAAACGTAATTTTCATTTCTTGCGATTCATAACTCTGTAAATATTCCTCAATTTTCTCGCCCATGTAAAAAAGATTAATAATAACTTTATCAAAACCAGCTGTTTTCAATTTATCTAAATGCCAGTGTAAGAGAGGCTTTTCTTTTACCGTCACCAAAGCTTTGGGGATTTTCGATGTTATCGGCTTTAATCTTGAGCCGATACCAGCGGCTAGAATGACGGCTGTGAAGGATTGACGGCTCATTTCTCTAAAAATGGAGCGGTTTTATGGTCTCCGTAATTAATTTGTGGAGAGGTTTAATATTATCATATTTGGAACTGGCCTCTTCTAAATATGTTAAAAATCTTGGGGCATCAGACATGTAAGTCGCTTTACCATCTCTGTGAACTAGTCGAGCGAAGATTCCCAAAATTTTTAGGTGTCGCTGAACTCCCATAAAATCTAACTCCTTTATAAAATGTTTATAAGATTTACGTACCGGAAGATCAGATTTTTTTGCCTTTTCCCAGTAGTATTTTATACATTCGGAAACAAAACTTTTGTTCCAGCTGATGAAGGCGTCTCTTAACAGGCTCACTAAATCATATGTGATGGGTCCAATTACCGCATCCTGAAAGTCTATGATCCCGGGTTTTGTAGCTCCAACCATAATGTTTCTGGGCATAAAGTCTCTGTGAACGAAAACTTGAGGTTGATTCAGAGCGTTTTTGATCAAATCTTCAAAGATACAATCGAGAGTGTCTTGGAGTTTTTTATCCACTTTCAGCCTGAGGTGCGTCTCGAGATACCAATCGCGGAAAAGGCAAAGTTCCTTTAAGATCATATCACGGTTATACTGTGGCAACAGATTGGGCGAGGTTGCCAACTGCCATTTGATGAGCTCGTCTATTGCAGAGAGGAATAGCGATTGAGCATTTTCTTTATTCAAAATATCAATGTAGGATTTTTTTCCGAGATCTGTAAGCAACAGAAAACCGTGTTCAATGTTGCTGTAGAGGACTTTTGGCACATTAAGACCAGCTTTCGCCATCATTATAGCTACTTTTTGAAAGGATTCTGAGTCTTCATGAGATGGTGGTGCATCCATAGCTATGATGGAGGGCTTATCCTCAGCAATCACCCGGAAATATTGCCTGAAACTGGCGTCGGACTTAATGGACTCCAACTGATAAACATCCTCACCAAGCTTGTTGTTTATCCATTCAATGAGTTTTTGATGGCGGTTCACGAGTAGTTTTTTTGTAAATTTTTTTATTAAATATTATCACTAATTGGGCAGTATTTATCAAAGATGTTGACATATTGGGTAATGCCTTCAGTTTATATTTTAATTCTCACTTTAGCTTTAGCCTCTAAAATTTGCTTTGGATCAGAATTTGAAGGGGAAAAGAAAAAAGTCGACGGGCAAGTCTCGTCACCAACATTATACTCTCTAACCGCTGAGACAATAGTTGGTACTCCAGGGAAATTTTTTGAGGCCAAAGGGGCGGTTCAACTTAGCACGGGTAATAAAAAAATTAGCTCTGATAAGCTGGAGTATGACTTTTCCACCTCTACATTATTTGCTGACGGTAATGTGGTTTTGGAACTGCCTGGAGCCAAAGTCAAGGGTCTTGGTTTGAGGCTCAACGTTGAAACGTCGGAAGGTGTTATTGATTCTCCAAGCTATTATTTGAAGGAGCAGGATGCTCGTGGATTGGCAGATGAGATCATAGCAGAGTCTGAAGATGAATTTTTGATTAACAACGGTAGCTATACTACCTGCTCCCCGGATGATGAGGACTGGTACTTAAAAATAGGCAGCTTAGAAGTTGATCAAAAAAAGGACCTCGGAATAGCGCGAAATGCCATGGTAGTATTTAAAAAAACTCCTATTTTGTACGCGCCGTATTTGGATTTCTCTCTAACTGGCAAACGCAAAAGTGGCCTTTTGCCACCATCTGTTGGCCAAACTCGGCAAAGTGGAACGGAGTTTACAATACCTTATTATCTCAACATTGCACCAAATATTGACGCAACAATCACACCTAGAATGATGTCTAGAAGGGGATTTCAAATCAATCAAGAGTTTCGGTATCTTACTGAGAGTTTGAGTAGCACTATTCAAACAGAATACTTGGACGATGACCAGTTGTTTAACGATTCTCGGTGGGGATATGCCATTTTCCAAAATTATAGACCAACTCAAACATTATCCATTGATTTGGCATTACAAAGCGTCTCAGATGATGATTACTTTACTGACTTGAGTGACAATATCAACGTTACATCTTTGACAAATCTACCTAGGGAAATAAATCTTAAGTACAGCGGGGATTGGTTTAGCACAAGTGCGCGTGTTCAAACCTTTAGAACACTACAGGATCCTCGAAACTTTGTCCTACCGCCCTACGAGAGGGTGCCCCAGATACGCTTTTTCGGTAAAAGAAAAATCTTTCCGGGGCCAGATCTAGAGCTCAGATCGGAGATGGTTGATTTTGATCATCCAACTCTGGTAACCGCTCGGAGAGATGTTTTTTATCCGAGTTTAAAATGGCCGTTACGCCGGTCTTTTGGGTATCTAACACCAAAAGTTGGTTATCACTACACGCGATATTCTTTTGATTCATCCTCTTTGGAGCGAGTTCTTCCAATTTATAGCTTTGATACTGGAATGACTTTCGAAAGAAGATCAACCTTTATGACCGAAAATTTTATGCAGACACTTGAGCCCCGTTTGTACTATGTGAACATTCCTTACAGGGAGCAAAATGCCATTCCAATTTTTGATACTGCTGAGTCAGATTTCAATCTTGCTCAAATATTTACAGAGAACTTATTCACCGGTAGTGATCGGATAAACGACGCAGATCAACTGACTGCCGCTGTTTCAAGCCGATACCTAGATCCAGCGAACGGTGAGGAAAAATTGCGAGTTACATTAGCACAGAGGTATTATTTTTCGGATCAGAGAGTAGGTTTGGACGCCAATTATGTTCCGCGTTCATCAAACAGATCGGATCTCCTGATAGGAGTGGATGGACAAATCAATCAGTTGTTAAAGACGAATATTATTGCTCAATATAGCTTGGTGGAAGATCAGTGGGAAAGATCTAGTTTAATGTTTTATTACAAACCAGAGCCTGAGAAATTAATTAATCTAGGATACAGGTTCACTCGAGACTCAGTAGAGCAATTGGATGCAGCTGCCCAGTGGCCATTAGGTGCAACTTGGTCAGCTTTAGCTCGTTGGAACTATTCGACCCGAGACAAACAACTTATCGAGGGTGTCCTTGGTTTTGAGAGAAATCTAGGTTGCTGGAAAACGAGATTAGTGGCCCATAGATTTGCTAGCTCAACCGATGAGTACTCAACTTCATTTTTTTTCCAACTAGAGCTTGTTGGTCTTTCAAAAATTGGATTGAACCCGCTCGATGTTTTGAGGCAAAATATCCAGGGATATGGGGGAAGTAACTAATTAAAACAAGTTTGGTTATCGAGAAAGGGTACCAATACATATGCTAAATTTGAATATAAAAATTTATTTAATATTGATTAATCTATTTTTTCATAACGTGTTGCTCGCAGAGGAGCAACCACTTTTATTGGATACCATTGTCGCGATCGTAAACCACGAAGTAGTAACCAAATTAGAGCTGGATGATGAGATTCTGTCTGTGACCGAAAGGTTGAGCAAAGAGGGAGTTCCGTCCCCACCGCCTAGCGTACTTCGAAAGCAGGTTCTGGAAAGAATGATAATGTCGAAAATTTTGGTTCAAAATGCCCGGGAGAGGGGATTGCAAGCCACTGATCAAATGGTTAAAAATACTATTGATCGAATATTAGTTTCGGAAAATATAACTGGCGATGATCTAAAAAGATCTCTTGAGGAATCCGGATTGAGCTTTGCTCGTTTTAGAGAGCAAGTAGAGGAGCAAATATTAATTTCACAATTAAAAAAAAGGGAAAT
>MDTD01184795.1_pt1 | contig 20983 bp, 18 predicted proteins | sample 811221 | NCBI WGS metagenome assembly MDTD01 (sample SAMN05326646, study PRJNA326480) | marine metagenome | isolation source: seawater | place: Pacific Ocean: South West | collected 2011
CAACCGGAGCTGTGGTATCAACAACGTTAACTGTTCTAGTTGCTGTGCCCTCATTACCGGAAGCGTCAGTTGATGTATATGTAACTGTATATGAACCAACTGTATCAGTATCAACTGTTCCAGTGGTGACAACTGTAACGGTGCCAGAGGCATCCGAAGCTGTTGCACCAAGTTCAGTATAAGTATCTCCGAGCTCAACAGTAACCTCAGCTGAGCCAGTAAGAGTAACAACCGGAGCTGTGGTATCAACAACGTTAACTGTTCTAGTTGCTGTTGATGTATTTCCAGCTGCATCAGTGGCTGAGTAAGTAATTAAGTATGTTCCAACAGTGTTAGTATCAACTGAACCAGATGAAGTAACGGTCTCACCACCATCTGAGGTAGCTCCAGGATCAGTATATGATGAACCCAGCTCAACATTGGCAGGATTATCTCCAAGAACTGTTATTACAGGAAAAACTGTGTCTGGAGGAGTGGTTGAATCTTCTGTAACGTTATCAAGAATGACAACACCAAGCGCAACTAGTAAAGCATCAATTATTGAGACTTCGATAGCTCTCTCAGATGAAGATCCAGCAGGGACACCATTATTATCATCTGTATCATCACCTTCTTGAAAAGAAACTAAGAATTCTCTTCTTTCTATTAATGCTTCAGAACTATAACCCTCAAGCCTCTGAGAAATTTCAGATATCCTTTCATTAGAAACTGCTTCATTTGCAACAATCCCACCAATGGACATTACCAAAGTAAATAAAGAAAGTAATAATATACGTTTCATACGAGCGCTCCTCTAAAATATGATTATGCAAAAAATTTTATTTAAAAACAATATATTTTCAAAAATGTTCTTAAAAAAAACATATTTTTTTATTTAGTTTATAGGTTTAAATCTAACTAATAAGTCATGTAAGGTATTCTTTCTTATCAATTTTTGTCCAGGATCTTTTGTTAAAGGCCTCCATGAGTATGATGCAAAATTACCAAAGATTGGTATGTTAAAGAAAATACCTTTATCAAAAGCTCCTTCGCCAAATTCTTCTTTAGAGACGTCTGTAAAGCTAGCAAAAAAACCAAATTGCATTCCATTTGAAAATGATCTTGAAAGTTCTAGAGTTGAGCCCTTATCACCAGCTAAATACTCACCATAGGAAACTTTTGCATCAAAGGGTATAAGTTTATAATTTCTATAGTTGAAGTTTATGTGCCCTGTAATATTTTCATAATCTTTATGTCCAAATCTCATCTCATAATCCCTTTTCTTAACATCAAAAATCTCAAAACCAACTGAGTAATTCTTTCCGTTCTCAAAATAAAGGTACTCGAAGCCAATGCCAGAAAACATTTCTTCCAAAATTCCACCTGTGATCATTAAATGATGGTTTTCTTTTGGGGTTAAATGAAAATCCAATTGAGCCCTGCCGATTATAATTCCATTATCAAAATTCAATAAATAATCTTTTATATCTGATCTTACTTGAGCAGGATATGAATTAGCTGGCGGATATCTTAAATCATCAAAATTATCAGCTATTGAGTATTTAAGGTTGGAAGTAAAGAAAAGATTATCTCTAATAATATATTCACTATCATTTTCTAAGAGAACAGCTCCTTTGAAGAATTCCTCTCTAGAAGCCAGAAATGGTCTAAAAGATAGTCTATTGTTTGTAGAAAAATTTCTTTCTTTCTTTCTTTCATAAATCAGATTTGAGTTTTTACTGAAATCATCATCTATTTCTGATAATGCTACTAAATCAGCAATACGTAGCTCTTTTTTTACATTTTTATCAACTCCGGCATCATTTTTTGCCACGTAGATAATTTCTTCTATAAGATCAAGATTGCCATAGGTGAATTGTGTAAGCTCAATACCAATTGAGTCAGCATCTTCAATTATTTTATTTACGCCTATTCCATTGTTTTCTAGATTTTTCCTAAATTTTACTAATGGGTCTAAACTTTTATCTAATTTATTCTCTTTGTAAATTTTTTTATTTGGTATTGATAAAGGGTTATTTTTATATATAAATCTAAAAGAAATATAATCATCTCTTTCACTGGATAGGCCAAAGGTTAAATTGTTATTTACCCTAAAATCAAAGCCTAGAGAAAATTGTTCACTTGAATCATTAAAACCAATTTCTCCGGGTGTTAAAGTTGTATCATGCTCAATTTTAGCAATTATTCTGTCGTTTAATGCATATGAGATTCCAAAAAAAGGAGAAGCTTTTTTATCAGAGAAATACCTAGATGCTTGAAATTGCCCTCCCCCTTTAAGCATTTCTGGTCTATCAAAAAATCTATTGTCAAGGTATCCAAATGGGTTCTTAAAATTATATCTTGAGCCATTTAAGTTTCCCCAGCCGATGCCAAAATGCATATCAATCTTATTTATCCCATAGCTAGCAACAATATACTCAGATCCATAAAGCCCAGTCCCAGCAATATCATTTATTCCTATAGCAATTGATGGTAGACGGCCCTCCTCCTTGAGCTTAAGTTTGATATTAAAACCTTTATCTTTGTAATCCTGACCACATACTGGATCAAGGGGCTCAAGGCAATATGGTTTATCGTTTATTGATGTATAGAAGACTGAGGTTTCTAGCCAATCATATGGCGAAGCTGTAAATGTGATTTTCTTGTCAGGGTCACCATTAAAAAGAGTAATTCCATAAGAGCCTTGATCATAAAGCCTAGCAGTTGGAGTATTAATTAAGCCAATAATTCCATGATTATTGTAATTGTTAAAATTGAAACTATCAGCATTAATTATTTCAGTAAAGCAAAGAAAGGGTGCTAAAAAAGTTACTAGCTTCTTAAAATTGGCCATATCCTAAAACTAATTATTTGATAAATTTTGGATAGCTGCAGCAGAAAATGATAGATCTGATATTATTTGTGTAATTGGTGCCAAGAAATCAGCATTCGATGAAATAATAAGCTTTCTAGGAACTACAATTGTGTCACCGGCCCCTATATTACTTCCGGCCCCAAAAACACTTCTCCCAGCTTTTTGGATGGTTCCATCAGGCTTAATGATATAAGTCCTTTTTCTGTCAGCAAATTCTTTGTATCCTCCTGCATTTTCAATTGCTCTTTGAAGGTTTAAGTTCTTTGTATACAAAAAGTTTGTTGGACTTAGGACTTCTCCAAGGACAATTACAGAATTAGATATTTTTGGAACTATGATTTCGTCTCCATCAAATAATGTGGTTGATTTGGAAGCTCTAGAGTTTGGAGAAAAGTCGCCAGCCACTCTGCCTAATCTTTCTTCATTAATCTCTAGACTCAAAGATGAAATTAAATCAGGGCTAACGACATTTTCACCTTTTTGTAGGTTTGCTAGGATAGCCTCATTGAGATCATTTTTAGCTTTCTCTAATGCTTCGATCTGTCTCTCTCTGACTGATTCTCTTAAAATAATTATGCCTTCTTCAAAAGCAATATTTTTGAATCCGCCAACTAAATTATAAAGATCTTGGAGAGTTGCATCAGACTTGAGCGTATAAATACCAGGGAAGTCAATTGCGCCACTTATTGAAATCCTGATCAAATCATTTGATTTTGCTTTAAAAGTAATTGCATTATATTTGTTTGCTTTAAATGTCATTTCTTGATAATTTGATGTAACCACCAAGTTATCAAGCGGGCTAACATAGGTTGCAATATTATCAACATCGGCCATATCAAGACCGAGTAAATCTGTAAGTTTGGGTACACTAAAAGACCCGATTATAGGAAGAACAAACTCTCCAGTCTTATGATTAATGGTGAGTGAATATTCCTCTATTTTATCCAGCGTCATGTCTTCAGCAATAAAAGTTCTTTCATCTATGCTTGAAAAGTAAATTCTTGCGTTAGGTTTTAGGGTTATTGCTCTATATGTTTCCTTGTCATTTAAACTGAATAAGATAGATTCTTTTAATAAGCTGTCGCTATCAAATTGTTCCAAAGTTGCCATCCATGGATAGACATCAACAAATTCAAGAGTCTTAATCAATTCTTCAAGTGTTTGAAAACTATTAACATCATAAAAACCTGGTCTAGCAACCGCGCCCGAAACAAAAATGTTTGACTCATCGACGCTTTGATAATCAAAAACCTCAACAGTTAGGATATCTTTTAAATCTTTCTCTAAATTGTTTGTTTCAAATTGGGTTATCACTGAGTTTTCTGTATCAAGCCTTGTCAGCGATAAATTTGTCTTGTTTGAAGTATTTTTAAATCCTAATCCATAGTTAATTAAATCTTCTATTGTGTCCGATGGCAGGACTTCATAGACTCCAGGGCGTTTTACAGATCCAAGCAACTCAATAAATTGAGAAGCACTCTCAATAAGAATTGTATCGCCTGATTCAATCGTAATATCATTTTTTCTATTTCCTTTTACTAATAATTCATACAAATCAAAAGAAAAAACTTCTCCATTACTCCTTATGAGTTTAATTTTTCTTAATGTACCTATTTCTGAAATACCTCCAGAATAAGCTAAAGAGCTTGTTATTGTGCTGAAGGGATTAACGAGATATGTGCCAGGTGCTTTAACGGCTCCAACAATTGTAATCTTTTTTACACTAAGGTTTTTGATTGATAGATCGACCTTAACTCCAACATATGATTGATTGATAAGACTTGATATCTTTTCTTTAACTGCTTGGAATGTCTCACCTGCTACAGAAATTGAACCTATTTCAGGAAAAAGAATTGTTCCATCAAGTTTTACATTAAGATCAAAAATTGACTCTTTTGAACCAGATAGTATCACTGTAAATTTATCTCTTAAAGAAATCTTATAATCATTTGGTAACGGAAGATCGCCAACAGCACTGGTTGAAGTTGGTATTGTTGAAAAGAAATCATATCCAAATTTTCGACCTTCAAGAATATTGCTATCTTCAATTTCAAGCTCATCTAAAAGTGTTTCGTCTTCATCTATCACTTCTAAGTCTTCGCCTGTATCTTCAGTATCGATCCCGGTTCCTAGCGCTCCCATTAAGGTTTCTATTTCATCAGGGGATAACTCGCCTAATATTTCAGGGTCAACCGCTTGAGACTGAATAAATGAATTAGTTCCTAAGAGTAAGAGGACAATAAAGATTCTTGTATGCATATTTATATTAGAAAAGTGTTATCTTTAATTATAAACGTTTAAAGAATTTTGTATCAAATTTTTAATGGTGTTTTTCAAGCCCAGGTATCTCTATTCCCTTGAGCTCAAGAATCGGTCTTAAAATCTTAGATACCATCTCTTGTATTTCTGTCTCAGAGAGTGTTTTTTCTAATGATTGAAAAACTAACCTATATCCTATTTTGACCTCTTTCTTCTTTTTATTTAAGAAAAAATCAAACATAAAGACTTCCTTTAAGTTTTCAATAGCTAATTTATTGAAATAATTGATTACTTTTTCAACCATGTTGCTATCAGTTATTGAAAAAGAAAAATCACGTCTGCTTGAAGGAAATTCGGAGATTGGACTGAAAGAATGAAATTCTTTTATATCAAAATATCTTTTACTACCTAGTTTAGATTCATAGTGAAATTGATTTAGACCAATTTCTAAAAAGAATATTTTTTCATTGATCTTTGTGTCTAGATCCTCTCTTTTAATTTCTTCTATTGAGAGAACATCTTTAAAAATCTTACTACATATATCTTTAATATATCTTTCATCGATCTTTCTTGAAAAATTTTTGTAATCATGCGAAATTCTTCCTGAAGCAATAATTCCAAGCCTAGGTGTATGTTCTATAGAATCTTTTTTAGAATATATATCCGAAAACTCAAAAAGCTTTATTGAATCTTTCTGCCTTCTTTCGTTATATAAAAGATTGTTAATTAATGATTCTTTCAATGAAACTCTTAAAAATCTTTTATTGCTATCCAGAGGGTTATCTACAAAAATTGAATTTTTGCCACCAATAGAAGAAAAAGGGAAATTAATCACTTCATTAAATCCAGAATTCACTAAATATTCTTTTATCGATAAAAGATCTAACTCTGAACTATTTTTCTTTTCAACATTTATAGAGATCTGTTTTTTTTGGATGTTGTCATAGCCGATAAGTCTTGCTATTTCCTCCGCAATATCATTATGAGTTTCTATATCTCTACGAAAAGAAGGGACCTCTATTCGACCATTAAGACGAAAACCTAATTTAGATAGGAAATTAATGCACTCTTCATAAGTTAATGAAGTACCTAAAATCTTATTAATCTTATTAATATCTAGGTCAATAAACTTTTTACTCTGGTTAATATATTGATTTTTGAAACATCTCAAAGAAATGATCTCAGTATGTTCTTTAACTATCTCTATAAATCTCCTTAAAGCAAAATCTTGCATTTCATTATCAACGCCTCTTTCAAATTTATACGCAGCATCAGAATGAATATTATATTTAATGGATTTTCCTAAAATATCTTCGGGATTAAAGCTTGCAAACTCGATGATTGCTTTTTTAGTTGATGGGGTGCAAGCTGTTTCATTACCTCCGATTACACCTGCCAAGCATATAGCTTTATCATCCATCGAGAAAACACTATTAATGCCTTCAAGTTTTATCTTTTCTCCCAATAATGTCTCAAACTCTTCATTACAAACCCTTTTTTCAAAAACAATCTCGCCAGTAATCTTTTCCGAATCGTAACAATGGGAGGGTTGACCTATTTCATATGAAAGATAGTTTGTAATATCAGCAAAAAAATTATTTTTTTTCTGTTCAGTATTATTGAAATATGTTTCTAAATAATCCTTGTATTTTGGTTTGTTATCTTTAACCTCTAGTTCAAGAAATGAAATACTGGTGCATGAATCAATAGATAGATTGTCAAACTTGAAATCAAATTTTTCTATAGGATCATCAAAGATTTCTAAATAATCATTTTTTCCATAAAAAATATTTAGGTCTCTTGCCAGGCCCATAACTGACAAGCAGTCTCCTCTGTTTGGAGTAAATTCCATTTCAAAAACTTCATTTTTTAATTCATGTTCATGACCTAACTGAAATAACGATTTTGAGATCTCACTTGCAGTAGGTTTTTCTGATAAAAACTTTATTAAATCTCTATATAGAATTTTCATTTAAACTGATTGAGGAAGTCAAGATTTGATTTGTAAAACTCTCGAATATCATTAACTCCATATTTGAGCATTGCAATTCTTTCTATTCCGAGTCCAAATGCTAGGCCAGCGTATTTATTTGAATCTATATTACAATTTTCTAGTACTTTAGGATTTACAATCCCGCACCCGAGGATTTCTAACCATTTGCCATCATTAGATAAAATATCTACTTCTGCTGATGGTTCGGTGAAGGGAAAGTAGGAAGGCCTAAATCTAATATCAGTTGATTTGTCAAAAACAAGATAGATAATTTGATGAATAAGGTCCTTTAAATTTGAAAAATTTACATCTTTATCAACATATATTCCTTCAATTTGATGAAACATAGGTAAATGTGTTGAATCGTCATCTTTTCTGTAAACTTTTCCAGCTGAGGAAAAAGCGAACGGAGGCTTTGAGTTAAGCATACTTCTAATTTGGACAGGAGATGTATGAGTTCTCATGACCTTTGATTTGCCATCAATATAAAATGTATCATGCATTTGCCTAGCTGGATGGCTTTCTTTTATATTGAGCATGTCAAAATTAAACTCTTCAGATTCAATTTCTGGCCCACAAACCTCCTCAAAACCAAAGTCTGATAGGATGTTTAATAAAAAATCTTTTATTTGATTTATCGGGTGAAGGGAGCCTATCGATAAAGGGATTTCTGGTGGATTTATTTCATCAAAATTAGACATAATAATGTCTATTTTGAAGCAGTTTCAACAATTTTTTTGAAAGCTCGTTCATCATTAACACAAAGATCTGCAAGAATTTTCCTATTTAGCTTTATATCTTTAGTGCCTAAATTATGTATTAAATTTGAGTAAGAAGTTCCTAAAGCTTTGGAGCTTGCAGCAATTCTTGAAATCCAAAGTGACCTAAAACTTCTTTTTCTATTCTTTCTGTCCCTAAAGGCATACTGGAGAGCCTTAATATTGGATTGTTTCGCTGTTTTATAAAGCCTACTTCTAGCTCCATAGTGACCCTTTGTTGAGCTAAGAACTTTTTTATGCTTTGCCTTTGCTGTGTTTGCTTTTTTAACTCTTGGCATTTTATTTTTATTTAATTAACTTTTCAGCCATTTTCATGGTTATTCCTGAAAGTTTATTTAAACCTCTGTTATGTCTTTTTCTTTTTGTAGATTGTTTCGAAAGTATGTGATTCTTATTAGCACTCCTACTCTTTATCGACGAACTAGTCTTTTTAAAGCGCTTTGAAGCTCCTGAATGTGTTTTTAATTTATAACCCATAATATATTTTAGTTTTTCCTTTTTAAAGGAGATAGAACCATTAATAATTGCCTTCCTTCTAGAGATGGCTCTTGGTCAATTTGAGCAATTTCACCCAACTCATCACCAATTTTTTTTAATAGTTCAAGTCCCATATCACTATTTAGTATTTCTCTACCTCTAAACCGGACGCTTATTTTAGTCTTATCTCCAGAAAGAATAAAGCTTTTAATTTTTTTTAATTTAATGTTGTAATCGCCCGTATCTGTTGAAGGTCTAAATTTAATTTCTTTTAGGCCTGTTTTTTTACTTTTAGTTTTTGAGTTAGTCCCGCTTTTTTTCTTTTCAAAAATATGCTTACCATAATTCATTAATTTACAGACAACCGGTTCAGAGTCTGGCCCTGAAACCTGCACCAAATCAAGAGATGCTTCACTTGCGACATTCAATGCTTCAATCTTTGGCATTATGCCCTTCTTTTCACCATTAGAATCAATAAGCATTACTTTATCAGCTTTGATTTTATCGTTTATGGGTGAACTTTTTTTTCTATTTGAAACTATGATACGGCCTTTGAAAAAATCTTAATATATATGAGAGCATTAATAATAGAAAAAAGTTATTATTGAGGATTGGAATAAATTACTATTTTTCATAAGCGGAATTTTAAACTAAATGATTTTTTTAGCAATATAAAATGTCTTCCAAAGTCTTATGGTTGAATAAATTTTGTTTTCCATATTTTTTTTTCTTTAAAGAAGACTTTTCTTTTGTTCAACCTAAGATCGCTTCCTTCCCAAAATTCATAATAATTTGGAATTACGACATAGCCTCCCCAGTACTTTGGTCTTTTGGTTAAATTATCCTTCTTCAGCGCGCTCCTATAATTTTCTTTAACTTTCTTAAAACTTGCTATTTCGTTGGACTGATCTGAAGAGAAAGCTAAAGCATTTTTTTCAACTGATCTTGTTAGCCAATGCATATCGGATCTTTTATTATCAAGTTTGCTGATTTCCCCTTCAATTCTGATTTGGATGTTTGAGAGATTCCAAAAAAATGTAAGTGCAACTCTTGGATTATAGTTAATGTCACATGCTTTTGGGCTATTATAATTTGAGAAAAAGATAAACTCATTCTCATTTACATATTTAATATTAATAAACCTGCAATGAGGTGTGTTTTCTGAGGAAATAGTTGATAGCGATGCAGCTTCAATATTTTTTTGATTACTCTCCCTTGCTTTTTGATAAAGACTTAACATCTTTTTTTGGGGTTCAGATTCAATATTCTTACTAAATAATATCATTTATCTATTTTTGGAAGGTCTCTAAAAAATTTCCATGGAAGTTGAGTATTTTTAAAAACAATTGCCCAAGCAGTAATAAAAATGATAATAATATCTACAAAAAAATTTTTATTTTTTAAATACCATTTTTCCAGTTCAGCTTTATATGGAGTAATATTTTTTTCATAGTATTCTTCAAGATTACCTGAAGCTTGATTGAGCAACTCCTCTTCATTTCGAAAAATAATTGACCCGATTCCAGTCAAGCCTGGCTTAAGTGAAGATATTAATTTTTGATCTTTTTCTGAATAAAGATTAAATGTCTTTCTTATTAGAGGGCGAGGGCCAACTATACTAATGTGTCCAAATAGAATGTTGAGTAATTGTGGTAATTCATTAATTTTTGTTTTTCTTAAAAAATTACCAAATGGTAGTATTCTAGAGTCATTTTTTGCAGTATAGATTCCAGAGCCCATTTTTTCACTATCTTTAAGCATTGTTGCAAATTTGTATATATAAAAATCTTTATTACCTTCACCGACTCTTTCTTGAAGGTAAAATATCTCCCCCTCTCCAGTTAATTTCAAAATTATCATTACTGGTATAAGAAATGGCAGTAAAAGAATAATTGCTGAGAGAGAAGCTAAAAAATCAAAAAGTCTTTTAAATATTTTATACATTTGGTTTTTCAAAAGAGGATTCAAATGCTTCATTTCCTCTTTCAAAGAAATCTTTATACCATTCGAGAGTTTTTATTAATGAGTCCTGCCAACTATTTTGAACGGAATAACCAAAATGTCTTTCAGCCTTTGAAATATCAGGACATCTCCTTTCAGTTGATCCGGGGAATGTAGGTGCAGCCTCATAAGGACCCTCATATCCTAAAAAAGATCCTGAGTGCTTAATTAACTCTTCAATTGATATTTCTTCTGAAGAGCCTATATGATAAATCTCACCATTAGTGTTATCAGATTCTGCTGCTAATATAGTCCCTCTTACTGCATCGTCAATAAAGCAAAAGGATCTAGTTTGATTGTGGCCATACATCAAAAATGGACTCTCTTTGTTCACTAAGAACCTTTCCGCTAGGTGAGGTATTACATGCTTAAAACCCATTCTAGGTCCAATTACATTGTGATATCTTATAATGGTGCATTTAAAATCAAATGAATTTGCATAATTTAAAAAACCTGACTCTCCAAGAATTTTAGTTACTGCATAGGTGTATCTAGGGTGTGAAATATCCAAAATTGACAGAGGAACATCTTCTGGAGTGGGAACAACATAATTGAACTTATCAATTGTTCCAGCATAATTTTCACTTGTTGATGTAAAAATAACTTTCTTAATATTTGATTCCTTTATCCATTCAAGTGTATTAATTGTTAAGAGTGTATTGATTCTGATAATCTCACTGGGTTTTTTTAGAGTATTGTTTACTCCTACGACTGCAGCAAGCATATATACATAGTCATAATCACTCTCAAGCTTTTTAAAACTACTTTTTTGTGTGAAGTCTCCCTCTACAAAATCTACATTATCATTTAATAAAAATTCAGAAAAAGAGGAATCTATTTTTCCTCTTGATAGGTTGTCAGCAATTAATATATTATTGTCTGCATTTTTTTGAAGATGTTTTGCAATATTAAAGCCAATAAATCCTGCGCCACCCATTATTAAAATTTTGCTCATTTTTTTATAAATCTCCTCTTCCTAATACCTTTACTTCATGTTTTGCAGATAATAATTTAATTTCTTCATCATTGAGAATGCCAATTGTATCAAGTATAAAGATCTCATCTAGGTCCATAATTATTTTCATAAGATCCTTATTATTTTTGTAAGAACTGTGGCCAGTTGTAAATACTAAAGCTCCAAATGAATTGTCTAAATCTGTAAAATCATTTTGGACTTCTACTTTCTTTTCTTCCCAATATTTTACAAATGGATCGCTAACGGTAATATCAAATTTTTCCTTTAATAATAAGTTATAGAATAACTCTACTGGGCTATATCTGGTATCACCAACATCTGGAGCATATGATACTCCTAGTAAAAAAATATTTTTCTTTTGTAAAGCAATCTCATTTATATTCTTTTTAAAGAACTCATAAGCATATAAGGGCATTTTGTCATTTGTTGTAACAGCATTTTCACTCATGGCTAAGTTTGAATTACCATTTATTAGATTTTGTCTTGACCAGCTTGCTAACAATGGATCTTTAGTAAGACAATAGCCTCCTACGCCTATTCCTGGCAGCATCATATTTTTATGCGTTGGTCTCATTCTTATAGCATTTACAATTTCATATAAATCAGAACCTGCTTCTTCCGCATATCTACTCCATTCAACAATGAAAGAGATATTCATTGCTCTATATGAATTCTCAAGCACTTTTGAGATTTCAGTTGAGTTAGTGTTTTTAAGCCTTGTGAGAGGAAACTCATCAGTTCTTATTATTGTCTTCAAGAAACTTTCAACTGCATTTGCGCTTTCTTCATCGATACCAGAATATACTCTATAAAAATTCTGAATAGAGTCTATATAATTTGGTCCTGGCATCACTCTTTCATAGGAATGACCAATTCTGACTAGATCAGTTGCTAGATTTCTTTTTTTTAGATTATCTTTAATAATTTTTCCTGAAATTTCAGTTGTGCCTGGAGGAACGGTCGTCTCTATAAGCACAAGAACATCTTCCTTACAGTATTCTCCAATTGAGTTTATGGCTGATTTAAAGTTAGAAATATCAACATTATATTTAACATTATGTTTGCCAAGAATGTGGTCATCATCTTTTTGAACATCTAAATTAATATCGACAATAACTACGTCAGCTTTTTCAAATGCATAGTTGTCATATGTAGCATAAAAATTTCCTTTTTCTTTAGACTTTTTAAAAAACTCCTCAACTTTTTTATCTGAAGAAATAATTGGAAAAATACCTTCATTTATGGAGCAAATCTTCCAAAATGAATTGGTGCTGGGTAAATCAATACCTATTACAGCATACTCTTCATTGAGAGAATTGGCACAAACAATTGACATAACTGCACCAACAAAACCTAATCCTTGAACAACAATAATTTTCTTTCCAGAATTGTTTTTTATGAAGTCATCAATACCACTTTTGTCATCGAGGGTAGACGGGATTTCATATTTTTTACCTGATAAAGGGTTTGTTGAAAAATTATTATTCATTTAAGAGCTGATTATATAAAGATTCCATATCTGCAACCAATCTTTTATAGCTAAATTCTTCAAAAACATTCTTGTAACCTTTGTCTCCCATTGAATTACGCAACTCATCATTTTCAATCATGATCTTCAGCTTTTCTGAAAAATCAATAGCATTTTTTGATTTAGCTAGAAGCCCTGTAACATTATTTTTAATTATGTCCTTTACCCCTCCGACATCGGTAGAAATTACAGGACGCCCTGCCGCTTGAGCTTCAATTAAAGTCACTGGAGTTCCTTCATTTAAAGATGAAAGGACGACAATATCAAGTCCTGCATAAACCGTGTCCATATCACTGCGCCATGAGGTAAAGTTTATTAAAGATTCTTTTTTATTCTCTGGTGTACTAAAACTAAAAGAATATTCTTTACATATTGAAATTAAATCATCTCTATCCTCTCCATCTCCAACAATGAAGATTTTTATTTTCTTACTAATATGTGGGATTGTTAATTTAAGAGAATCTAATAATAATTTATGATTTTTTACTCCGGTCAGCCTTCCCACAATACCAATTGCTATTTCATCATCAGAAATGAAAAACTCATTTCTGAAGCTTAGTCTTTTTTCTTCAGTATTTGTATTAAATTTTTCTAAATCAAATCCGAGCGGAATTACATGAATCTTTTTTTCATCACATATCTTAAAATCATGGAGGAGTTCTTTTTTTTGTTGATTGCTTATTGCTACTATTGCAGAGGATCTCTTTGCTAAAAATCTCTCAATATAAATATAAAAATTAGTTTTTATTTTCCCAAACATAGAATGGAAAACATGACCATGAAAAGTATGAAGAATAAAAGGTACATTCATTGAAATAGCAGCCAATCTACCTAGGGCTCCAGATTTTGATGCATGTGTGTGCACTATATCAGGTTTAAATTCTCTTATAATTCTTCTAATTTCAATGAAAGCTTTAAAATCTTTAACCAAGCTTAGCTCTCTTTGCATGTTTTCAATAATTTCATAATCGACAGTATGTTCCTTTAATATATATTCTGAAGATCCTTCCGAATCAAGCTTCTTTCCAGCAATAAGTTTTGTTTCAAAATCGTTTGAGATGTAACGAGTTAAAAACGCTACGTTGTATGTGGGCCCTCCCACATTAAATCTATTAAGAATTCTTAGGATCTTTTTTTTCATAATGATTTAATATTATTAATATTTCTTATAGCCTCATCAATGGAGCTTCTCAGAGAAGGCATATTGAAATTAAATTCATTTCTAAATTTTGAAGAATCAAGAACTGAATATTCAGGTCTATAAGCTTTTGTTTGAAAATCATCAGAGGAAATAGGATTAATTTTTTCAGGAATCTTAAAATCATAATTTTTAGCAACTGAAAAGATTGATTTTGAGAAATCGAACCAAGTCATTTGTTCATTTCCAGATAGGTGATAGATTTCCCTTTCATTTCGAAGCTTTTCATATCTTTTTACGATTTCTAAGATTCCTCTGGAAATTTCTCGAGCGTATGTGGGATTACCTATTTGATCATTTACTACTGATAACTCTTTCTGAGTTTTTGATAAATTAAGCATAGTTTTCATAAAGTTTTTACCATATTCACTGAAAATCCAACTTGTCCTTATAATACAAAAACTGCAGTCAGTCTGTATGATGCTTTCCTCGCCCATGGCTTTTGTTTTGCCATAAAGATTAATCGGATTTAAATCATCATTTTCATTTAAAGGCTTTGATTCATTTGAATTGAAAACGTAGTCTGTAGAAAGGTGTATCAATAAAGAATAATTTTTTTTACAAACATTTGCTAAATTTTTTACTGAAATATTGTTTACCATATTTGCAGAATTAAAGTCTTCTTCTGCCTTGTCTACATCTGTATATGCGCATGCATTAATTACAATTTCTGGTTTTATATTTGAAATAGTTTCAGTTACTTTTTTATGGTCATCTATATTCAGATGAGCTTTAGAGTAAGAAAATGTCTTGTGATCTGTTTTTATAAGCTCTTCATGTAAGCATTTTCCTACTTGACCACCAGCCCCAACAAGAATTATTTTCACTTTAAAAATTCTTCAAAAGAGGGTGCATTAGAATCTTTTATAGAGAGAACTGGATCATTTATGGGCCAATCAATAGCAAGTGTTGGGTCATCCCATGATATAGAGCCTTCATCAGTTTTATCATAATAGTCAGTACATTTATAATGAAAATCAGCACTATCAGAGATTACTAAGAATCCATGGGCAAAACCTGGAGGAACCCAAAATTGTCTCTTATTATCCTCTGACAATATGACTGATGCCCATTGACCAAAAGTATTAGATTTTTCCCTTAAATCAACAGCAACATCGTAAACCTCTCCCAAGGAAACTGTTACAAGCTTACCTTGTGGTTTTTTTTTCTGAAAATGTAATCCACGAAGAATGCCTTTTGAAGACCTAGAATAATTATCTTGAACAAATTCATAATTTATACCTAAATCTTTATATCTTCTTTTTTGATATGTCTCAAGAAAAAAACCTCTATCATCACCAAATATATCTGGTTCTAAAATAAAGCAGTCTTTGATTTTAGTTTCTATCTTTTTCATGGTTTATTATTTTTTTAAAAGATCGAGTATGTATTTCCCATAATCTGTTTTATCAAATAATTTTGCAGCGGCTGATAGCTCAGATGAGGATATCCACTTATTCTTATATGCTATCTCTTCTAGACATGCTATCTTCAATCCTTGTCTTTTTTCGATAGTTTGAACAAAAGAAGATGCCTCTAATAACGACGAATGTGTTCCTGTATCTAGCCATGCAAAACCTCTTCCTAACATCTCGACATTCAGCATAGATTTTGAAAGATATAAATTATTTATATCTGATATTTCTAGCTCTCCTCTTTCTGAAGGTGAAATAGTCTTTGCATAATCAACTACTGAATTATCATAGAAATATAAACCTGTAACTGCAAAATCAGATTTTGGCATTATTGGTTTTTCTTCAATACTAAGTGCTTGACCTTGTGAATTAAAATCAATGACTCCAAAATCTTTTGGATTACTAACTTTATAGCCAAATACAGTTGCTCCCGAATCTAAACTTGTTGCTTTTAAAAGCTTTTCTCTAAAATTTGGGCCGTAAAAGATATTATCTCCAAGAATAAGAGATACTTTTGAGTTACCAATGAATTCTTCTCCTATTAAAAAAGCTTGAGCTAAGCCCTCAGGTTTTTCTTGTATCTCATAATTAAAGTTAACTCCATATCTTTCTCCATTACCTAATAAGTTTTTATAAGAATTTATATCATCGGGAGTAGAGATAATTAAGATATCTCTTATTCCGGCAAGCATAAGCACTGATAAAGGGTAAAAAATCATTGGTTTGTCATAAATTGGAAGGAGTTGTTTAGATGTTCCAAGAGTAATTGGGTAAAGTCGAGTACCTGAACCACCTGCTAAAATTATTCCTTTGTAGTTTGCTCCCATTTCTAAATCCTCTCTAGCTTATAATCTCCAGATAAAACCCTTTTCCACCATGATTCATTTTCTAAATACCATTTAACTGTCTTGCGAAGACCAGATTCGAGGTCCTCTTTTGGTGCCCAATTGAGTTCTCTTTTTATTTTGGACGCATCAATTGCATATCTAGTATCGTGTCCAGGCCTATCTTCAACGAAAGATATTAATTCAGAAAAATTTGAAATGCCTTTAGGTTTTTTCTCAACATGCTCATTTAAAAGAGTACATACGTGATGTACTAGCTCAAGATTTGTTACTTCACTATCTCCACCAATGTTATAAGTTTCTCCAATAGTTCCTTCAAATATAATCTTTAATAATGCACTGACATGATCCTCAACATAAAGCCAATCTCTTATTTGTGATCCATCACCATAAATTGGGATATTCTTTCCATGCAAAGCACTTAAAATTATGTGAGGAATAAATTTTTCTGGAAAATGAAAAGGTCCATAATTATTTGAGCAATTAGAAATAAGAATAGGCAAATTAAATGTTCTATTCCATGCTCTAACAAGATGATCAGAGCTTGCTTTAGAAGCCGAGTATGGAGAAGAAGGCTGGTAATTATTATTTTCATTAAACGGAGGATCGTCCTTTCTTAAATCTCCATAAACTTCGTCAGTGGAGATATGATGGAATCTAAAATCCTTTTTTTTATTGCTATTAAGATTTTCAAAATAAATTCTTGATTCCTCAAGCAATGAAAATGTACCAAGTATATTCGTATTTATAAATTCAGCTGGTGAGTCTATGGATCTATCTACATGACTTTCAGCAGCAAGATGCATTATAAAATGTGGTTTAAAATCCTTGAAGATTTTCCTTATTTCAGTCTTATCATTTATATCAAGTCTGCAGAAACTATAGTTATCACTTGAATTAGCTCCGTTGAGAGAATCTAGATTTCCTGCGTAAGTCAAAGAATCAATATTTAATACATTTGCATCATGATTAGAAATTAATTCTCTAATAAGTGCGCTTCCTATAAAACCAGCTCCCCCTGTTACTATTATCCTATGCATAGAGACATTTTAAACTCTGGCCATTTTTGTACAAGAGCAATAACTATTTATTATTATTAATTAGCCAATTTTGCAGCACTAAAATATTCCAAAGCTCATTCTTATAATTATGTTTGAAATTTTGATGATCAGACCACATGCTTAAGATCTTTTCAGCATCAAAGATCCCTTGCTCTTCAAGCAAATCTTTTCTAAGCAAGTTTTCTCCCCATTTTTTTAGGGGGCCTCTTAGCCAGTCATCTAAGGGGACAGCAAAACCAGATTTTGGTCTTTCGATAAGCTCTTTTGGTACATATTTAAACAATATTTCTCTTAAAATCTTTTTTGTGGTGCCATTATTAATCTTTTCATTGCTTGGCAAAAAATATGCAGCTTTAAAGATTTTTTTATTTAAAAAAGGAATGCGTGTCTCAAGAGAATTATGCATTGCCGCCCTATCAACTTTCACCAAGATATCGCCATTTAGATAGCCTTTAATATCTCGCAACATTGCATTTTGAAAATCCTCTTCATTGCTTTCTAAATATTCAGCCTTTGTATGGCAAATTTCAAATTGAAAATCAGATTTTAGGCATTCGTTTGGATTCTGCCAAACTGAAATTAACCTTTCATATAGCTCATTAAAATCCTTGCTTGTTATAGCTATAGAGAACTTAACTAGCTTTTCTTTTAAATTTGGGATCTTTAATTTTCTTGGCAGATATGAATAGATGCTTTCAAGGAATCTTTCCGGGATCTTTAAAAGAATAAATCCAATAAATTTCCTTAAGATTAAAGGGGTAATACTTATTTTCTTCCAATATCTCTTAATAAATAAGTGTCTATTGTAGCCTCCGAATATTTCATCTCCAGCATCACCAGAAATACATACAGTTACATCATCTCTAGCCATCTTTGAAACTAAGTAGGTTGGAATTTGTGAGGAATCAGCAAACGGTTCATCGTATATATCGCTCAAAATTTTAACTACATTTAAGGCATCTTCATCTGAAACATAAAGCTCTCTATGGTCTGTTTTTAAATGATTAGCAATCTTCTTAGCATAAATGGCTTCATCTAAGCTTTCTCTTTTGAACCCTATCGAGAAAGTTTTTACAGGCTTGCTTGATATTTTTTGCATCAAGGAAACAATTAGAGATGAGTCTACGCCACCTGATAAAAATGCTCCAAGAGGAACATCGGAAATAAGTTGCTCTCTTATTGAATTAATAATAAGCCCCTCCATCTCATCGGGGAAATTAATTTTCTTTTGTTCTAGTTTAAAATCCTTTTGTATTTCATGATCTATGCACCAATGACTATGAATATCAATTTTATTTTCAATTGTATTAAATGTAAGATATTTTCCAGGCTGTAACTTTGAAATATTCTCATAAATAGATTTTGGAGCTGGTATATATGAATACTTCAGAAAATCATTTACTGCTTTTTTGTCTAATTGAGCTTCAAAATTAGGATATTGCCTTAAAGACTTTAATTCAGAGCCAAATAAAAATACTTCATTATTGAATCCATAGTAAAGCGGCTTCTCACCAAATGGATCGCGAGCAAGATATAGCTTTTTTTCAATTTTGTTCCATAAAGCAAATGCATACATACCTGAAGCTTTCTTAAGTGTTTCTTCAAGGCCCCATACCTCAATAGCCATTAATAATGTTTCTGTATCAGAGAGACCATTCCATTTAACTTTCGAGATGCTTTCAATCTCTTTACGTATCTCAAGATGATTGTATATTTCTCCATTGAAAATGATGACAAAATTTTTAGTATGCGAATACATTGGCTGATTACCAGCATCTGATAATTCTAAAATAGCCAATCTTCTGTGAGAAAAACCAATTTTCTGTTCGTTATCAAACCATTCCCCAGAACTATCTGGCCCTCTTTTCTCAATAGCAGAACCCATTAATTTTAATATCTTATCGGGATTTTCTGGGAAATTATCTCTTGAATAAAAGCCTGCTATGCCACACATCTTATGTTATTGAATTGATTGAATTAATTAAATTTATTTTATTCACTTCTACTGTAAAACCTTTTTCAACTAACTTTCTTCCATTGGTTGAAAATTTTTGACGCATTTCATGATCATTAATTAGTATATTTAATTTTTCAAGCCATTCTTCACTTGACGATGCTAAAAAACCATTTTCCCCATCAGTTATGATTTCTGCATTAACCCCAACCGGTGAAGCAATTACAGGAACTCCACATGCCATATACTGGATTAGTTTATATGCGCATTTACCCCTTTGAAACTCTAAATCTTTTAAAGGCATAATTCCAATATCGAAATTAGTTAAAGATTGAACTTCAGTTTCTTCTTTCCATTCAAGGAACTTTGCATTCTTAATGTAAAAGGGGACATCCTTAATACCAATAAAAATAAAATTTATATCAACTAAAGATTTAAATACAGAGGAAATCTCAAGAATGCTAATTTGAGATCCAGGATTCCCAATCCAACCTACATTTATTTGATTCCTGTTTCTTTTTTTAACATTATGATGATCCTTATAGTTAGAGAATTTAATTGATGAAGGGATAATGATTGATTTTTTTGCATTTTCTTTCTCTGAAAACTTATTTAGGTAGTCATTACCATTAATTACAAGAAGAGAACCTTTAATCAATTTTGGAATTTTATTTTTAAAAAGGAATCTTATTAGTCTGTTTTTAAAACTACTATTTTTAGTACTGCTTTCATAAGATTTTCCATTGTAGTTTTCAAAAATTGCATCATCATAATCTAGAATATATTTCTTATTTCTTAAGAAAATTAATTCTACAGAGTATGGTAAGTAAGGGAATAATTCCTTTTCAATAAATAAAACTTCATTATCACTTTTTCTAAAAAATAAAAATATTAGTCTCCTAAAATAATAAAAAGGTATCAGAAAATATACAAAAAAAGACCTTTTATAAAGTTTTCTTATGTAAAGATTACCCAATAAAGATTGTGATGAAAGCTCATATTCATCTGAAAGAGATTCATAGTACTGGAAAAATCTTACTCTACTGCTAGCACCTAACTCTTGATAGCGAGTAAGGCAAAGAAGTTTTTTTTTCATTTACTAATTATACGCTTTGAGAAAAATAAACTAAAAATAAAGAGAATAAAAAATATAAAAATTGGAACACTTGATATTTTTGGTGTAAAAAAAGAAATTACATTACAAAAGAAAATATTTGATGCAAAAAATATAGATAAGAAGTTTCCTCTAGAGAGACAAAAAATACATAACGCATCAAAGAAAAAGGTATGGATTAAGATACCAAGAATACAAAATAAGAATCCTCCATCCTGAAAAAAAGGTTCAAGAAATGTTCCAATATTTGTATCGACTCCAACATATTTATGTTCATTTATTTGAGAGGGTGGCTGTTCGCTCAATCCAAATGCTGCAGTAAGTTTTAAAACAGGATAAAAAAATCTTTGCATTGGCTGATTTGTAATTTGGTTATCTTCAACAACCAGTTGATTAAAATATGAGTAGCCCCCTGTAAAGTAGCTATAAGGAGACTCGATGGCACTTGGAAGACCAGAGTCTGTTACTCTTCCCTGCTCTATTTTTCCAATCCATAATCCAATTAATACAAATATAGATAGAAAGAATA